>ENA-UOOK01000326-UOOK01000326.1-fermentation-metagenome-genome-assembly--contig:-NODE-326-length-61838-cov-26.704530_pt1 | contig 61838 bp, 66 predicted proteins | sample MGYA00245777_ERZ724023 | MGnify/ENA primary metagenome ERZ724023 (study PRJEB28704, sample SAMN03018312) | fermentation metagenome | biome: anthropogenic terrestrial biome; feature: soil; material... | reverse complement strand
TTTTTCTGGCCTTTTCAGGTCGGATTATATAGTCCTATGCGTTGGGAAACTATTAATTAATAGTAATTATTTGAAAAGCATTAGTGAGGCTTACCGAATCAGGGTTTCTCCAAAAAAGCATGAAACTAGCAACGAAATGAGCGATGCGAAGCCATCAGACTTAGGGGAATCACCAGAAGACATTGTTTCCGAGAACGAAAGGATCATTAGAGAAACGGTGAAAACTGAAATTCTAACCAATCTACAACAATCGTCGCCAGATTTCTTTGAAAAGGTTTGCTTAGATCTGCTTTTAGCAATGGGCTATGGATATGACGGATCTTCAGGAAAGGTTACCCAACATTCTAGGGACGGTGGAGTTGACGGGATTATCTATGCAGATAAATTAGGTTTAGAGAAGATTTATTATCAAGCAAAACTCTATAAAGATGGAACCATAGGCCGTCCAATGGTTGCTCAGTTTATTGGAGATATCGATGGTGCAAAAGGGGTTTTTATTACAAATGCTTCGTTTACTAAAGAAGCCATCGATTACTCTCAAAAACATAAGAATCTAAGTCTTATTGATGGCGATAAACTTGTAGAGCTGATGTATCAACACGGAGTTGGCGTCCATATTAGGAAAACTTATCAAACGAAAGAAATAGATAAAGATTATTTCGATGAACTTTCGTGAAAAGCGAATCTTTAGGAGGCCAATGAAATGAAAAAAATACCTTGCTTAGCTCAATATCAAGGATCAAAACGCTTGTTATCTAAACAGATTCTTTGTTTTTTTCCTAAAGAAGTCGGGACTCTTTTTGACCCCTTTTGCGGTTTAGGGTCCATAACAATCGCTTCAGCAGAAGCTGGAATAGCTAAACATTATGTTATGAATGATTTGAATGAATCCGTTTCTGATCTCTTGAAATCGTGCATAGATAATCCGACTGAACTCTGCAAAGAATACGAAGATATTTGGGATGGTCAGTTTGATTTTCCTTCTGATAGGTGATTGAGGTGGTGGCCCCTTCTTCGGAAACATCGCTGACGCGAATGTAATCCCCATACAAATCGACGTTGGAGAATCCTTGCCGTTCGATGGAGTTGTACTCGTCTAAGTAGAAGTTGTCGTAAAGGGCCGAGACGAAGGAGACGTCCCCGAAAAGATTGTCGGCTTTCCCGGACAAGGAATCATCGGAAAGGGAATAAGCGGAAAGGAAGTCCTCGGCTTCCCTCAAAGAGGAAGTGCCCAAATCATGGATCGTGACCACCCCTCCGGCGACCGTCTGGTAAAGCCCAATGCCTAAATCGTCTATGCCTTGGAACTCCGCGACCAGGTTCCCGTTTTCGACGCGGAAAAGGATTCTCTTGATCCCGGTGAAATCCAACTGAGCGGAGAACAAATCGATGAGGGTCGCGTCTAGGGTGGACAAAGAGGATCCTTCTTTGTAGAAGACGAGTTCGCTCCTTTTGTAAGAGGCGAAGCTGTTCTTCGCGCTCAAATCACGCACTCCCTGTCCAGAATAGTCGTCCTTGAAGCTTTGGCCCCTGATTTCGAGTTTCCCGGAATTGAGGGTGAAATCGTAAGAGAACGGGGCCTCTTCGTAAGTCTTCAAAAGGCGTGATTGAAATTCAGCATACGACAGGGTGAACGGGTACATATTCGTCTTTTCCGCCCTGGTGGGAGGGAAGAGATACAGATACTACCACTTCAGCCAGGACAGGACGACCGGAATCGTATCCGAGGTCCTGGGAAGCGACTACAAGGGGCTCATCGTCGTCGACGGATACGGAGGCTATGACCGCTTCTCCGACCTCGGCATGGGAATACAGCGCTGCCTGGTCCATGCGGCCAGGAAATGGAAGGAGATACAGAAGGGACTGCCCAGGAAGGAAAGGAAGAAGCACGAGTCGGCAAGGATCGTGGGACTTTTCGAAAGGGTGTTCTGCGACGAGGAGGAGATACGCCAGATCGGGCCCAAGACGGCAGACGAGAGGCTTGCGCTGAGGGACGATCCGAAGAGGGCTGCCCACGTCGACGGGCCGGTAAGGGCCATAGAGGACATACCGGGCAGGTATGCCGAGGATTCGGCGATGTGCAAGGCGGCGAAATACTTCCTAAACGACAAGGAGGCGTTCCTGACGTTCACAAGGAACGGACTGGCGCCGACCGACAACAGCGAGGCAGAAAGGACCGTCAAGCCCTATGCCCTGGCAAGGCGGAACTTCCTCTTCGTCAGGGGAAGCAACGGAGGAGACTGCTCCGCCGTCGCCATGACGATGATAGAGAACGCAAGGAACAACGGATTGGAGCCTCTATCCTACATGAAGTGGGTCCTTTCGGATGCCTACAAAGGCAATGCGGACCACATGTTCGACAGTCCGGAAGTGCCGGACTGGGTGCATTCGGCCTACAGAAGGAAGGAACCCAGGAGCAGGACGCCGTCCTTTGCCAGATAAAGCAGTCAAAAAAAGAAATCACCTGACCATGGTCGCCCACAAGGCTTCCGGTGTCAAGTGATTTTTTCGTTTCAGGCAGGGTGATTGAAATTCAGCATACCGATAGTACCGGTAACGGAAGCCGTCTTGCAGAGAATGGCACTCTCATCGCTACCCGTAGAAGAATAGGTCTTGTTCGTTTCGGTAGAAGTCGATGAGATCTCCTTGACGGCTCCATAAGTCGCAGAACCGGTTTGGTTCCCGCCTCCGCCACCGTTTCCGCCGGCACCTCCTCCGGAATGATTGCCGGGTGCCTGGACGGACGAAGAATCCCCGGATACCGAAGTCGAAACATTGTCCGAAACGGAAGAAGCAAAACCGGAATGGCAACCGCCCAAGAAGAAGGAAAGGGAAAGAAACACTAAACTAATCCCTCTTTTTTTCATCTTTTTCACCTCTATTTTGCATTATAACGATAAGATAGAGGAAAACAAGGGAACATTTTCCATAAAATGGAACAAATAGTTCAGGATCCGATGGAAAAGCTGTCACTTTTCAGGCATTTAAAAAATTTTCCTTCTTTTTCTTTGTTCTCTGTTTCTTTCCCTAAGGAAAATAAATAGCCCTTAACTTATGCCAAAAAAATTTTCTATACTTAACAATTTGCCTCTCTTTTTCAAAAACATTCGAGTTTTAGGCAAAACCAAACTTAAACTTTTAAGTAGTCATGTTTTCTTATTTGGTATCGCTTTCATTTAATTATTGACTCGTGTTTTTTACGGTGCTAATATGTCTTTGCTTAAACGTATAGGTAGCAAGGAGGCACCTTATGTCACGAATCGCAAAGAAGTCGCTAGTCGTCCTGACGTTAGCCTTAGCAGGACTGGTTTCCTGCAAGGGAAGCAGTATCTCTTCCAGCATTGCCGGTAGTTCTTCTTCCGTTGCCGATTCCGCTTCCACTCCGGATGCCAATAAGGTCACGGTCACTTTCAAGAACGGAAATGAAATTCTCAAAACCGAGGAGATTGCCAAGGGCGGAAAAGCGTCTGCTTTCACTCCTGCTGCTCCTGCCGGAAAGACATTCATCAACTGGTACGGAACTCCGACCTACAGCATCCTCTTCGATTTCGACAAGGCTCTGAGTGAAGACACGACCGTCTTTGCTGCTTTTTCTACCTATACTGCAGACACGAAGGATTATTTCATTGCCGGAAACGGCGGAAGTCCTGTCCTTTCCGCTTCGAACTGGGGTGCTGATGGCGGTGCCGATGCAACCAAGCTCGTCAAGAAGGACGTTGCCAATGCCAATATCTATGAGCTGACTCTGGATCTCTACAATGAAGATATGTTCCAGGTAACCTCCTTCACGGATACCAAAGCCTGGGACTGGCAGTACGGATTCGGCTGTGTCTCTTCCCCGGATATGGAGCTCCTGGATTGCGCCGGCGGTCTTGCCGGTTCTACCAGAAAGAGCAACATCAAGGTCAAGAAGGACGGAAACTACACGATTACTTTCCAGACCTTCCCGGAATTCGATGATGCTGCCACCAAGGTCAACAACGTCAATTACCTGAAGATCAAGAGAAACGGAGACCTCGTTGTTCCTAAGGCACAGTTCACTTATGACTTCTACCTCAAGGGAGAGAAGATCACTGCCTGGAAGGATATGTATAACGACCAGACAAAGATGGCCATGGATGCCGACAAGGATACCTACACTTTGACTTCTTATATCGCTGCCGAAGATCAGTTCATGTTCTCTTCCATGAAGACGGCTGCCGACGGAACCGTTTCCTTAGGAGACAAATACATCAACTACTCCAACCTCGATGACACTTCCAAGGCATTAGTCGAAGCCAGCGACAACAATATCAAGACGAAGACCAGCGGAGCCTATACCTTCACCTACAAGCTTTCCACTTCTACTCTTGCCATCGCCATCGATTCCACAAAGGGAATTGTCGACGGACAGTACTACATCAACGGAAAGATCGGAGAACACAACTGGGATACGGTCTTCACTGCCGGCTTCAAGCTTGCCGCCGATGCTGCCACAGCCAACACGTATGTAATCAGCAATGTCGCACTCGCCAAGGACGATGAATTCACCCTTGCCAAGTTCAAGGCGGATGCTACGGAACCTGGAGATAGCTGGTGCAACAAGATCGGATCCTTCAATTTTGCTAACGTTTCTCCGGATAGTGCTGCAAAGGATGCTTTCCAAGCTAAGGATAAGTGGAATAACATCTTAGTCCTGACCGCAGGAAATTACGACATCTCCTTCAATGCCTACTCCAGTATGATTACGCTTGCCCTTCATGCTTAAAAGAAGAAAGGCACGGGCAATCCGCCCGTGCCTTCTTCTTCGTATTACAGCTTGATCTGATTCGGGATATCGGCTTTATCGGCTGTTATGTCTTTAAAGAAATCCACGATTCTGTTCGTCTTCTCCTGGGTCCAGGAATCTAGGAGGATGGGATGGTACCCTTTCTCGCTGCAGTAGTTCTTTACGGAGTTGTTCCGGATATAGGTGTCCTGGCCCTGGTTCTCCTGAAAATATCTGTCGATATCGCCGGCCTTGTTGATTGTCACAAGATGAAAATGGCCGGAAAGATACTGCTCATAGCTTTCCGAAGAAAGAGGCAGGGTAAGCATCGTCTTCCCGGAAAAGAGGGAATAGTCATCAATGATCTCATGGAACAGGGGATCCCGGATGATGGTATCGATGGCAATTACCGGAACGAAGTTGTTGTTGGCGATCTTCCGGAAGAGTTCCTTCTTGGTACCTACGCAGATGATCCCATCGACATTTTGGGCCTGGGAAGTATCCGTGTCGGGAGTAAGGACCACGTTGATCCCGGCAGCATGGAAGGCTTCCGAAAGACGGGAGATGATGATGAACGCATCTGCAAGGCGGAGCAGGGAATCGCTGCTCTGGATGTAGACGGCTACGGAATTGCAATGCCCGGTAACCAAGGATTTGGCAGCCGGATTCACGCTGTAATGGTAAAGATTAGCAATCTGCAGAATCTTCTTCTTGGCAGCATCGCTGATCTTCTGATCCTTGCGGTCGTTGAGAACATAAGAGACAGTTGCGGTCGATACGCCCGCTTCCTTCGCAATCTGCTTGATGGTAATTTTCTTTCCTGTCATTACGTTTATTATACGTTGGACTAGCTGTATTTCAACCAAAAGAGGACTCAAAACCATGGATAAACTTGCTTTGCTGCACGAACTGGAATCTCAATATGCCTTTCCTGTTTCCGATAGGAGAATGGTTATCAGGCTAAGAACCAAGAAGGATGACGGATACGAAAAAATCCAGGTTCTTTTCAACAATAAATATACTTTCCCGCAAGAGCAGCGCTCTCAGGATATGGAGCTTTGCTATTGCGACGGGGATTTCGATTACTACGAAACCACGCTTGCTCTGGAAGACTCGAGACTGGCTTATGTCTTCCGCTTTGTCAATGCCGGAAAGACGTATTTCTATTCCGAGAGCGGACTAAGCGAGACATATGATTTCAAGACTTCCTATTTCGATTTCTTCCAGCTATCTTATATCAACGATGCCGATATCCTCAAGGAGCCGTCCTGGGTGAAGTCGGCTGTCTTCTACGAGATCTTCATCGACCGGTTCTATTATGCCGACAAGGAGAAGGACCGCTCCTATATCACCTTGCCATGGGGAAAGATTCCGACAAACCATGATTTTGCCGGCGGGGACATCAGGGGAATCATCGAGAAGCTGGATTACCTGGAAGATTTAGGAATCAACGCCCTCTACCTGACCCCGATTTTCCGTTCCGATACCAACCACAAGTACGACACCATCGATTACTTCGAAGTCGATCCGCAGTTCGGAACCATGGAAGACCTGAAGGAGCTTGTAAGAAAAGCCCACGAGAAAGGAATCCGTATCGTCCTTGACGCCGTCTTCAACCACTGCTCCTCCAAATCAAAACGGTTCCAGGATGTCCTGACAAACGGGAAGAATTCCAGGTACCATGACTGGTTCGTAATCCACGGCGACAAACCGGACACCAAAACAGTCAACTACGAAACGTTTGCCGACTGCAACTATATGCCGAAGATCAACACCTCCAACGAAGAGGTGCAGGACTACCTCTGTTCGATCGGGACCTACTACATAAAGGAAGTCGGAATCGACGGGTGGAGACTGGATGTCTCGGACGAAGTCTCCCACGCTTTCTGGAGGATGTTCCGCCTAGCCATCAAGAAAGCCAACCCCGAGGCCGTCCTCATCGGCGAGAACTGGCATAACTCCTACCCCTTCCTGATGGGCGATCAGTTCGATTCCGTCATGAACTATGCCTTCACCAAAGCCCTGTATGACTGCTTTGTCTATGGGAAGCTTTCCGCGGAGGGCTTGTCCAACAAGCTGAACGGACTTCTGATGAGAAACAAAGGACCGGCCAACGATATGATGCTGAACCTCCTCGACTCCCACGACACCTTCCGCTTCTACTCCCTCGTAAAGAATGACCAGGACCTGCTTCTCCAGGCTTTGGCTATCCTCTTCCTCTATGTCGGAATGCCCTGCCTGTATTACGGAACGGAAATACCCCTCGAGGGCGGATACGATCCTGACTGCCGTAGATGCTTCGACTGGACGGCACTGGAAAAAGATACTCCTTATAGGGACAAGCTCAAGGAACTTGTTGCCTTAAGAAAGCTCCCTGCTATCCAGGAAGGAAAAATCCGGATTACGGCAAAGGATTCCTTCCTGAAGATAAGGAGAGAAGACGGAAAAGAAACATACACCCTTTATGTAAACCTTGGAAAAGAGAGCAAGGAGCTCTTGGAGAAGGGAAAGATGGTTACCGGAAACGGATATAAGAACAATGCAGTTGCAAAGAAGGGATACGTTATAATCAAAGGAGAATAGGCATTATGAAAAAGAAAATTGTCTTAGCACTGTTATGCACCTGGAATGTCGGTCTGACCGGCTGCAAGAAGGGGGATACCCTTGCTGCTTCTGACTCCACCAGTTCCGCTGAATCCATTTCGGATGCTACCGGAGACGAAGCCGTCTTCTCCAAATTCACGGGTGCGCTGGAGCAGAACGTCACCCTCCATATCCTGGAAAACGATACAGCAAAGAGCTTAGGATACCTGGATGAACTCCTGACGGCTTTCAATGCCGCCTACAAGGACAAGGGAATCGTAGCGGTCGATGCCAATATCGACCAGTATTCCGACCTTGCCCAGAACGGTCCCTACGGATACGGACCGGATGTCCTTTACCAGGCCAACGATATGATCATGAAGAACGTCCAAGGCAAGCACATCCTTCCACTTCCGACCAAGAAGATCGAAGCCGAAGCAGAGCTTCCGGATTCGGCAAATGCTGCCTATAAGTCCGTCGTCGGAAACGTCCGGTATACTTTCGGCGTTCCGGTCAATGTCCAGGCTCCGATGCTTTTCTACAGGAAGGATATGCTTTCGGAGAACAGCGACAAGAACAGCAACGGGATTCCGGATATGGTCGAGAGCTGGAATGCTCTGTACCAGTATTCGAAGAGCATCAACGAAAAGGACGGAACGAAGAGAGGGTATATGAAGGCTCTCTATGATGTCTACTTCACTTCCGGATACTGCTATACATATGGCGGATACCTCTTCGGAAACAACAACACGGATCCGAAAGATCTCGGGTTCAATGCCGGGAACTCCTATTTGGGCCTTAAGGTAATCCGTCAGCTCGCTTCCGTAATGGGTCAGACCTGTGCGGATACTTCTATCGATACGAAGTGCTATTCCGAGATGGCAAAAGGAAACTATTTTGCCACCATGTCTACACCTGACGTAACCAACAACTTTATCAATGAAATGGTAAATGAGTATACAACAAAGGACAAGACTCTCTCCAAGGCAGATGCCAAGAAGAAAGCCCAGGAGAATCTAGTCATCAGCGAGCTTCCGAAGCTTCCGAAGAGCGGCGACTTAAGCGAAGAGATCACTTCCGATGACCAGCTTACGGATATGAAGACGATGGGCGGAATCAACGGATATGCGATCTCCTCCTATACGAAGTCCCCGAATGCCTCCTTGGCATTCCTTAATTTCGCTACCTCCTATGAGATGGTCAAGAAGCGTCAGTCCCTTCTGGGAATCGCTCCCTGCCGGAAAGACGTCGTCAAGGAATCGGGCACTCTTGCCAAGGGGCTTTTCTCCCGGATGGATTCCGGACTCATCTCCCTGATGCCGTCCTTGACGGAAATCGGGCAGGTCTGGACTCCCTGCGAGACCCTGAACAAGGATATTGCAAACGATCCATACCGGGATGCCGGCAAGCAGAAGTACCTAACCGATGAATCCCTGAAGAAGGGTCTCGGAGATGCCGCAAGCCAGGTCAGGCAGGCAATCGATACGCTGGATAAGTAATTATGCCCAGGTTCATTAACAAGGGATCAGAAAAGGTAAAGGAAGACTGTACTTCTTTTGCGGACTTCCTTTCCATCTCCAACTGGAAAGTACGGCTTTCCTTTTTGTTCATGGGATTAGGACAGCTCTTCTTCCGCCAGTGGGTCAAAGGGATCGTCTATGTCCTCATCGAAGCCTTCTTCCTCTGGTTCATGATTGCCTGCGGAGGACGGTTCCTAGTCGGGCTTATCACCCTGGGAACTACGGTTGCCGACCCCTGGACAAATACCGGAGGAGACAACTCCGTCATCTTCCTGCTGATGGGAGTCTTTACCGTCTTTGTAATCCTGATTTTCCTTGCCCTCTACATCGACAACGTCAAGGACTGCCAGAGGACCTACCTTTCCACCATCAAAGGCCGAAAGCCGAATACCTTCAAAGAGGATTTGGCAAACCTTGCGGGCAGGGATTTCCCGAAGCTTGCCCTGTTTGTTCCGCTTCTTGGCGTTCTCATCTTCTCCGTCATCCCGATCGTGATGATGATCCTGATCGCTTTTACAAACTACGGCGGAACCATCGTCCCTCCAGCCCTTGTCGACTGGAACGGATTCGGAAACTTCAAGACCATCTTCACGGCAAAAGGAGTCGGGGCGTCCTTCGGAAAGATCCTGGGATGGAACTTCCTTTGGGCGTTCCTATCTACCTTCCTCAATTACTTCCTCGGCTTAGGCCTTGCCCTTCTGATCAACAAGAAATGCGTCAAGTTCAAGTCCCTGTTCCGGGTCTTCCCGGTTCTGGCATATGCAATCCCCGGATTCATCACGATGATCGCCTTTAGGTTCATGCTGTCTTTGGGCGGTCCTATCAACTACTATCTGACCGGCGGATTCCAGAACAACAAGGCCATCGTCGACTTCCTGGGACGGGATTCCAAGTGGTCGGCAAGGCTTATCGGACTCGCCGTAAATGCCTGGCTTTCCGTTCCGACGACCATGCTTCTTGCTACCGGCATCCTTTCCAACATCAATGGAGATCTATATGAAGCTGCGGATATCGACGGTGCCAGCAAGCCTAAGCAGTTCTTCGATATCACTCTTCCCTATGTCCTTTTTGCGACGACTCCGACTCTGATCTCCCAGTTCATCGGGAACTTCAACAATTTCGGAATCTTCTACTTCCTGAGAGGCGGTCTGTATTCGGACGGATACTTCCTGGCTTCCGATTCCGACCTCCTCATCAACTGGCTCTATAACCTCTCCATCAACAACAACTACTATTCGATCGGTGCTGCTATCAGCTTGATGATCTTCCTGATCACTTCGACGATCTCCTTGATTGTCTATGTCCGTTCCCCGTCCTATAGGAAGGAGGATACTTACCGATGAACCATAAAGTCAAAAAAGTTCTGAATGTCACCCTGACCTACTGCATCCTCATCCTGGTCTCCGCCATCTTCGTCTTCCCCTGCCTGTGGCTTATCCTTGCTTCCTTCTCCAAGACAGGATCCATCTACTCCTTCAACGGATTCTTCCCTTCCGAGTATTCCTTCGACTCCTTCGTAACCCTCTTCACGGATACGAACATGTACAACTATCCGAAGTGGCTTCTCAATACCTTTGTCATCGCTCTCTTCAGCTGCCTTTTCTCTACCATCCTCCTTATCCTTACCGCCTATACGATCTCCCGCTTCGAATTCAAGGCAAGGAGGCACCTGATGAAAGGAGCACTGGTCCTTGGCATGTTCCCTTCCTTCATGTCTATGACCATCCTTTATATCCTGATGACCCAGTTCAAGATGATCAACAACCTCTGGGGACTGATCCTTATCTATTCCTGCACCGCTCCGATGGGATACCTGGTCCAGAAAGGTTTCTTCGATACGATCCCGATCTCCATCTATGAAGCAGCCTCTATCGACGGAGCTTCCAACCTGAGGATCTTCCGAACTATCACCCTGCCTCTTGCGAAGCCGATGATCGTCTATACGGCCCTCACCTCCTTCACCTGGCCTTGGTCGGACTTCGTCCTTCCGACCCTTCTCCTCAAAGACAAGGACTGCTATACGGTAGCTGTCGGCCTGATGTCCCTGGGAGAGACGGAATTCTCCCGCTTTGCAGCCGGTTCCGTCTTTGTCGCTGTTCCGATCGTCGTCTTGTACTTCCTCCTGATCAGGAATATGGTTTCGGGCATGACTTCCGGAGCCGTGAAAGGATAAAACTATGGCCAGAGTAAGATTAGAGAATGTCTGCAAGGTCTACGGCTCCGGCTCCAGGTCGGTCAAAGCCGTGACGGACTTCAGCCTGGATATCCGGGACAAGGAATTCATCGTCTTCGTCGGGCCAAGCGGATGCGGAAAGTCTACGACCCTCCGTATGATCGCCGGACTCGAGAGTATCACTTCCGGGAACCTCTTCATCGGAGACAGATACTGCAACGACCTGGAGCCCAAGGACAGGAACATCGCCATGGTGTTCCAGAACTATGCCCTGTATCCGCATCTTTCCGTATACGAGAACCTCGCCTATCCTTTACGCTGCCATCATATGTCCAAGGAGGATATCGAAAGCCGTGTAAAGGAAGCCAGCGATATCCTGGGAATCAGGGATTACCTCGGACGGAAGCCGAAGGAACTGTCCGGCGGCCAGAGGCAGCGTGTCGCCTTAGGAAGAGCAATCGTCCGCCATCCGGACGCTTTCCTCCTGGACGAACCTCTCTCCAACCTCGATGCCAAGCTCCGTGTACAGATGAGGGCGGAGATCTCCAGGCTCCACCAGAAGCTCGGAACGACTTTCATCTATGTCACCCACGACCAGACGGAAGCCATGACGATGGGAGACAGGATCGTTGTGATGAAGGACGGTGTCATCCAGCAGGTGGATTCTCCTTCCAACCTCTACGACCATCCCTGCAACGTCTTTGTCGCTACCTTCCTCGGAAGTCCGCAGATGAACATCCTGGAAGGAAAGATCACAAAAGAAGAAGGAAAGACCAGGTTTGTCTCCTTAGGGGAGAAGCCTTTCTCCTTTGCGATGAATCCTCTCCAGCTCGGGCATCTTGGGGAAGAAGACTTCCCGCTTGATGTAAAGCTTGGAATCCGTCCTTCCGATGTTCTCCTTGGCTGTGAAGAGGAAGAGACGCTCTTCCGCTCTACCGTCGAACTTGTGGAAAGACTGGGAGACCAGACTTTGGTATATTTCTATGCCCCGGGAAGAAAAGACTACAGCATTGCTTCTACTTCTGGCGAGAAACGGTATTCCGTAGGAGAAAAGATCCAGGTCGGAATCAAGAAGGAGAAGGCCCATTTCTTCAACGGCAAGACGGATGTCTCCTTAAGCGATGTGAAGCCGGTCACCTACCTTTCTAAGGAGAAGGTCCATTACCTCGACGGGAAACAGAAAGGGAAGCTTGCAGACAGGCTTATCGATGCTAGCCTTGCCCCTCTTGTTCCATCTGCCCTTATCCAGATTCCGTCTTCTGCTATCCGCTTCGAGAAGACGGACGAAGACGACGTAGCCATCCAGGTGGTATGCGACTGTTCCAAGGACTATTCCGATAGGATTGCTGTCTACGCCCATGTGAAGGATTCTAACAAAGGCATTTCCTTCTCCTCGGAAAAGGATAGGAAGCCGGGAGAAGAGATCACTCTTTATGTTCCTCTCTCCCAGGTGGATCTAGTGGATCCCAAGACGATGGAGAAGATCACGGATACGGAGAAGCTTTCTTCCAAATGCCATCCCGGAGTCCTTTCCTTCCGAAAGCAGGGATGCTTCCTGGAAGCAAAAGACGAAATCGAAAACCATGAGAAAGCCTATACCCTTGTCCGTCTCAATCCTCTTGGAAAGAAGGACCTTCTGGTCCTAAAGGGAGTAAAGACAGGAGAAGTCCTCTACTACTCCGTAGATAGTTCGGACCTGCTTTATGTCTCGATGAACGTCTTCTTCCGGAAGAGATGCAAGACGGTTAGGAAATAAGGTCTCAAACGGCTGCCAAGGAAATTGCTCTTAGCAGCCGTTTTAATTTTCGGATAAGGATTTACGGTAATCGAAGCAAGGCTTTTTTATCGGAAATATTCTTAGAGAACAAATAACGGATAGAGTGATTTTCCTCCTCGGAAGATGGTTTCAGGAGAGACAGATTTATTACTGCTATTTTTCCGAACAGCAGGGAGGGGAAATGACTTGCAACAATCGAAGAAAGTAAAATAGCAGGATTTAAGTAATTTGTTTTCTTTTTTTGAAAAGGATGTTATTTTCGTTCCTCTTTTTTCTTCTTTCTTTAAAAAAAGGGCAATTTGCTTACCACTAAGGAAAGCTCTTTCATTAGCAGTTCTTTGATACAAAAGCAGTTATCCGTAATTCCCTTTTCGCCCCTCTTGCAGTACCTATTTCCTATGTTCTCCTTACTTTATTTTAATAGTTGCTGTTTTTCCTAATAATTCTAGGGTAATTCAAGAAATGAAATTTTGTTTTCATCAAAATTTATTTTCATTTTTTATAGACTATCGTGCAAAGAATTAAGGAGATTCTTACTATGAAAAACAAATTTTTTTAGGTGCAATTGCTTTAATTTCCGCTCTTGGAATGACGGGATGCAATAAGAACACTGCTCCCTCCTCTACCGGTGCTTCTTCGGAAAGCACTTCTATCAGCCAGCCAGATTCTTCGATTTCCTCTTCCTCTTCTTCCTCCAGCATTGCTCCGGAACCGGAAACGGAAATGGAAGGAAACGGAACCAAGGCAAGTCCTTATCTTCCGGTAACTGCAAAACATTTTCTCTCTTTGGCAGAGAAGGTGAAGAGCGCAACTGCTGTCTATATCACCCTTACCAAGGATATTGATCTAGGCAATGAGGAATGGGTTCCGTTTGGCGGAACCGGTGAGAACAAAGCCAACGTTTACCTGAACGGAAACGGCCATTCTATCAAGGGCTTAAGCATCACGGAATCCAATTCCGATGATAAGGGGGTATATGGCCTTTTCGGCATGGTCACCGGCGTCATCAAGAACCTGAAGGTAGAAGGTTCTATCGAGATTACTGCCAACAATCCTACAGCAATGGCCGGATTAGTCGCCGGTGCCGGCGACAACCTGACACTGCGGAATGTTGATGCTTCCGGTAGCGTCAAGATCCTGGATAGAAAAGACAAGGATAACCAGATGACTTATGCCGGCGGATTGGTCGGCGTCTATATTGCTACCGGGTATTATTTTGTCAGCGTGGAAGGTTCCTCTTTTGCCGGTTCCGTCTCTTCTAACGGAGATTACATCGGTATGGCCGGAGGCTTGATCGGAGAGGCTACTACTTCTACCAGTTCCATTGGTATCTCCGCACTCAATACGAACTATGTCAATGCCACCAAGATTTCCGCCTCCTATCTTGCGGGCGGACTAGCCGGTTCCTCCTATTACTATTTCAGCGCCGTCAACAACGTCGTCGTTGCGGATACCATCGAAACCACTTCCACCCTTTCCAGCCAGGCATACGCAAGCGGAATCATCGCTTCCGATTACCTAGAGAATGCTGTCCTATACAATATCGTCAAGGCTAAGAACATCACCGTTGGGGATGCGGCAGCAAAGGGTGTTGCAGGCAAGATCGTCGCCGCCCCCACGGAAGACGGATACTCCGAGGGAAGCAACATCGAAGGGGGTGCGGAATATGGAAACATCTCTATCGATACCACACTTACCGGAGCCTATACCTTAGGAGACGAGGACGTTGCCCTTATCTCCCTGAAAGCGGATGATCTCAAGGCCAAGGGCTTTGTCGATACTGCCTGGGACTTGGAAGACGGAAAGCTTCCGGTCTTAAAGGAAAATGCCAGCGACGGACTAGAGACGACCGGACAGGCTACCATCAAGGCAGGATACGACGGCGGAGCCGACGAGAAGCTTGCCTTTACCACCGGTTCCTTCAACAAGTTGGAGAGTACAGCCAAGAGATCCGGCTATAACCTGATCGGTTCCAGCTACAGCCCGGACGAATACATCTCCTACCGCTGGTATGCACCGCTGAATGTTGCTCCTACCCTTTACGACAACTGGTTCGAAACGGCCAAGATCGGCGGTTTCTGGAAAGGAGCCGAGACCTACAACTTCGTCATAAACATCGACGGAGACGGAACCTTGGTTGCCTACTTCGATGATATGTCTTCTGCCAAAGGCACCTGGTGGAGCAACGGCTCCTATCTTGTCTTCACCATCAACTATGCAACCGCTCCGTATGAAGACCAGGTCGCCGAATTCCAGGACGATGGCACCTTCACCTTCCCGGACGCCAATGACAGTTCCTACACCTATACCTATACGAAGACTAAGGCAGACTACGGGTACTGGGCAGATGCTGACGGCCATCTCCTGACCCTCAACGGCGACGGAACCGGTTCCTATTCCGATGGAAGCTCCTCCGTCAGTGTCACCTACACCGTGGCTGCCGGAGTCATCACCAGCCTTACCGTCGGAGACTACGCAGCCTGCACTCCGGTGCTCAAGGACGGAGTCCTGTCTATCACCCTCGACGACGGAGAGTATCCTTTCACCCTGAGTCTCACTCCCAGCAACGGCATCCCGGATTACACGGGCTGGAAGTTCCTATGAACCTACCATGGAGCCTCCTTCGACTGGACTCTGAAGAATGACGGCAACTTCGATGCCATGAGGCCGGGAGCAACAAGCCTCTATAGCGCCGGCGGTTTCCGTGCCTACGGATTCAGCAAGACCGGAGATGCCACTCTGAGCATCAAGAACACCGAAATCTCCCTGAACGCAACCTACAAGTACTATTCCTCGAAGGAAGTCCTGGTGAAGGCAGACGGCAGCGAGCTCTATGCCAAGAGCGGCACCTATACCAAGACCTACAAGGACAGCACCGGAAAGGCCTACATCTACCAGTTCTCCGATCAGAACTATCTCGTCATCAACGGAAAGCTCGATAGCAAGACCGCAATTACCGGGACTCTTGCCGAAGGAGAGACCATCACCATCGGGGAAAGTTCCTACACCATCACTAAGGGCGTCCTGGTCTACAACGATCCGGCACCGGATGTCACTCCTCTTGTCAACACCTACGAAGCCACTGTCGGAACCAGCAAGGTGGAACTGACCCTTGCCGCCGACAAGAGCGGAACGTATGACGGAACAGCAATCACCTATGCCTTCGACGGAACCAATGTCACCTTTACCTGCAACAATGTCGCCTTCTCCCTCGTCTGGAATGCAACCGACAAGACCCTTATCGGAACCATGAATGACGGAGATGCGCCGGTAAGCCTGTCCTTTGCCGTCAAGCCAGCCGTAGCACCGGTCGTCAAGACTGCTGTCGGCGTCTGGAACGGATCCGTCTATAGCAACCCCTGGGTTCTCACCATCAATTCCGATAACACCTGCACTTTGAAGCTCGTTGCCGCCACCCTGACCGGAACCTGGAGCGGAGATTCTAGCACCACCATCACCTTGGATCTAGGGACCTATACCGGTACCTGCACCTATACGGCATCTTCGGATACCCTGAAAGGCGATATCGAAGATGACGACTACAACGATTACAATGTTGATTTCACCCGTCAGTAATCTTCCATTAGACTAGTCACAAAAAGAAGATGCCCGGAAACGAAAGTTTCTATGGACAGCTTCTTTTTATAAATAAGCAATTTCTTTTCATCTGAAGAAGACAGGCATAGGAATGATAGACGACAATCACAGCATCTCGCAAGTGGCAAGGTCATCCGTATAGCAGACCTTCAAGGTAAAGCAAAGGGGGTCATTGTAGGAATTGAGGAAGGCACTGACGCCGTTCCTGGAATACATCGTCCCCCGGAATTTTGTCGGTACAGGGTTCTCGTCCGCCTTCCATTTGTCTCCCAGGAGTGAATTCTGGTAATTCGTCACCAGCGTGTTCACATCTGCCTCCTTGCCCTCTTGGAAGTAGCAGGCAAGGAAGATTCCGACCTAGTTGCTATCGGCATCGTACATTTCCCCAAGTTCCTTGTAGAAGTTTCCGGATCCGGAATTGACAAAGGGAAAATGGAATCTGGTGCCGAAGACGGAAAGGAAGTATTTTTCGTCTTCCTCTGGAGTGAATTCCGTCTGCTTCAGAGGATCCGTAACTCTCCGGATAAGGTCTGCCGAGGAGAAATGGACGGAGGAATTCTTGCCATTGAAATAGGAATAGGTTACCGTGCCCTTTCCGGTATCCTTATCGAAGAAGTCATAGGACAGCTCGGCTAACGATCCTTCGGAGAGATAGATACGGACACTGCTTTCTATGGCATCCTTCCATTCGCCGTCATGGTTCCAGCAAAGCCTCTCCAGGACGATGGAGGCCGCCCCTGGTTCCAGGGAATACTCCTGGCCCGCCACTTCCTCGACGAAGAAGTCTCCGGAGACATCATAGTGGGGAATCTGGGAATCCAGGGAATCCACCGGTTCTACTTTCTCCGGATCATCTTCATAGATCTTGTCGGCAAGAGGATAATACGTGAACTGCACCGTTTCTTTGCCATCCTGAATGTAATTCGGCTGGAAGACGTCGTCACAGTAGACCATGTCCGGCTGGACCGTAATGGTGGAACTATAACAAAAAGGAGTCGGATAAGGAATATCTAAGATAAGGTATTTCTGGTAGAAGATGGAATAGGAATTGGCACTCAGTTTGGCAAAGGCATCTTCGATCTCTTTTTTGTATGCCTTGCTGGAATAAGCCTTAGGGACAGAAACCTCGGAAGGCCCGAAGGAATCGAAATGGTAGGAGAAGGAGTGGACGACCATGTTCCCTTGGTTATCCCTCCCTTTCGATTTCTCTGTGCCCGTGATGGAAACCGGTTTGCAGTCCTTGTCCAAAGAGAGGACTAAGGAATCCATGGCAAGGATATAATATCCGGAGAATGTCATCATCAGGATAACGGAGGGGTTGAAAGACGACTTTGTTGCTGCAGTAGAAAAGGAAATCTCCTGTCTGTCCGGAGAGTAAGCCATATCCTCGACGGAATAATAGAAGAAAGGGTTCCGTAAGCAGGAATAGGCTTCGTTGAAGAGTATCCCGGTCGCATCTTCGGAACTGGCTTTTACCGGGACATCCACCACCTCGTTGTTCTTGCTAAGAACGGAAGAGTATGTGTATCCGTCCTCTTTCCGGAAATAGTTTTTATTCGTAAGGAGGTTCTTGTCTTTATCCTCCTGGCGGAAGACATAATGATCCTCAAAAATCACTAAACTGCTGTCTAGGGCCTCTTCGGTTTCTTCTCCTTGATAAGGGGTTGTGGCCGTTGTGGTTGTTCCGGAAAGAGAAAAGCCGGAACGGAGGGAGGATAGGACATCCTCCTTCCTCTTCTTCTCTCCCTCCGGAGTAAGGGAAGAGGAGGAAGAAGGGCTGCTTTCATTTTCGGAGTTCGAAACAGGACTCTTCTGACAGCCGGCAAGGACGGCAAGAGAGAGGAGCAAAGGCACCAAGGAACTTCGTTTCATGTTTCTGTTTCTCCTTTACACTCTTTGGATGACAATCGTCGCCTGATCGGCGTCCATCGACTCCACATAGAATTCATAAGGAAGCGTCTTTCCGTTGTCGAGAGTCGGATAGGATTTGAAGAATTCCGGATAGTCCTCCATGTTGAAGGCCTGTCCTGCCTGGAAGAGGTCCCCATCCGTGGAAAAGGAATTTTGGGAAAGGCAGGTGGCCTTCTTTCCGGCTTGGAGAAGTCCCAGCTGGTAGAAATTCTCCGGGGAATGGTTTCTTCCCTCCTGCGTAGAAGTGTAGTCATCCGTATTGCAGGCGGCAAAATAGATGGGATCGGAATCTTCCCCGATAGCCGTGGTAGTCCGGTAGTGGAACCCAGAGTCCATTAAACGGCTATCAGCGTGCAGAGCCTTGATTCCGGGTTTCGTATATTGGAGCGGGAATACCCCTTGGTAGGAGGACGTGGCATCGAGGAGGTTCAGGCCGGTAGGGGAATACATCTCCAAAGTGATCATCTCATCAAAAGGAGTATTGTTCCAGCCATCCGGGGCAAGCAGGATGACGTCCCCCGCAAGCTGGGAGGTCTTGATCGTGACTTTGGCATTGCCGGTAACCACAATCGGATCCACCCATCCGTATTCCATCTTCGTCCAAAGGTTGTGGTCCCCGATGTTGTAGTCCATCATATCCAGTCCGCCCAGCGGTTGGCTAGTACCCCTGTAATTGTAGTAATCTTCTGCGCCAAGCAAGTGCCCGGTTTCATGGATAAAAGTATGGGCATCGACAATGCCTTTCCCTTTCTCATCCATGAAATCCACGGAAACCCAGAAATAGGAATTCCCGATAGGGTTCTCCTTATTGGCAGTCTGCGTGTAGTCCTAAAATGTGAAGTATGCTGAATTTCAATCACGCCTTTTGAAAACACTCCATTTTGTCTATCCTATTGCTATTACAGGAGGACTGACAATATGGAAGAAGAAAACATATCGACAAGATGCCACAAGCCAAGGACATATGGGGAAGACTTCAAGAAGTCCGTTGTGGAAGACTATGAGGCAAGAATCGGGGAATACACATCGACAAGTGCATATGCACGCGAAAAGGGCATCCCTGACAACACCCTGTTCGGCTGGCTGAAGAAATACGGAAGCAGGCAGCAATCCGTCACACCTGAAAGGATGGCCATAAGACAGGACCTGAGGTCTGCAAAGAAGATCAGGGCAGAGACCTGCAGGATATCGGTCGGCGGAGTATCCATCGAAGGAGAGGCGAGCTCCCTGGCCGCCGTCATAGGAGCGATGTCCCATGCTGACGATTGAAAAGGCCGACGAGATATATCTCTATCCGGGAACGACGGACATGAGATATGGCATCCAGGGCCTGTTCGTCCTGGCAGGCAGTCCAAAGGAGAACACCATCCATCTCTTCTGTTCCGCCAACAGGAAGACGATCAAGATGCTGTGCGCCGAGGAGGGGTGCATATACCTTCTCACGAAGAAACTCACATACGGAAGGTTCCAGTGGCCCGAGAAGGGTAAGGCGTCGCTGATCGACTATGGCCAGCTTGCTTCCATACTCGATGGCATGTCGGTCGTGAAGAAGATAGAGAACGGAGGAACCATTGCGCAGAGGCTGTTCTGACGGAATCATACGAAAAGTTCCGAAAAATCGGCACTTTTTTACCATAGAGTATTGCCAACTTATTATATTTGTGATAAAACAGTAAGCATGAAAACGCTTGATGACAAGACATTGAACGAGATGTCGAAAGAAGAACTAATTGAAGCATACAAAGAACTGCTCAGCCAGTGCATTTCGCTTGAGGCGACCGTAGCGGAGAAGAATCTCATCATAAAGAAGTATCATTTCGACAGGTTCGTCTCCAAGCGTGACAATGCCTACAAGGAGAAGGAAGAGAAGCCGAATGCCGACGAGAAGCCAAGGCAGGAACGGATGGCGGCGGCAAGCCCAAGTCCGGGCACACGGGCAGGCCGGCAGGCTCGACGAACTTCTCGCAGGTCGACCTCGAGGCCGCCTCAAGGAAGAATCCGACCATAACGCTCGATCCGCTGGAAGGCCTGCCGGAAGACGAGAAGGGCAGATACTATATCGTCAGCAACGGCCAGACCTACATGCTGGAATACTGCGAGGCAAGGCTTTCCGTATACAAGGTCGTCAGGCCGGTCTACAAGAAGAAGGGGACCGAGAACGAGTTCCTGAGCGAGCCAAGCCATGCCCCGGCACGCAACTGCATCGCCGGCCCGGGCCTGCTTGCCGACATCCTCATGATGAAGTATGGCTTCGGAGTCACCCACTACAGGTACGTCTCATGGTTCTCGGATGCCGGCTTCCCGATCGACACACAGACACTCTACCGCTGGACGTCGGCGGCATGCGATGCCATGCTTCCTCTATATGGATCGTATAAGGACATGATAAGGAAGGCACAGGTGGTCCACATAGACGAGACCCCTGTGAGGACGCTGGATGCCCAGGACAGGGTGAACGGGTACATATTCGTCTTTTCCGCCCTGGTGGGAGGGAAGAGATACAGATACTACCACTTCAGCCAGGACAGGACGACCGGAATCGTATCCGAGGTCCTGGGAAGCGACTACAAGGGGCTCATCGTCGTCGACGGATACGGAGGCTATGACCGCTTCTCCGACCTCGGCATGGGAATACAGCGCTGCCTGGTCCATGCGGCCAGGAAATGGAAGGAGATACAGAAGGGACTGCCCAGGAAGGAAAGGAAGAAGCACGAGTCGGCAAGGATCGTGGGACTTTTCGAAAGGGTGTTCTGCGACGAGGAGGAGATACGCCAGATCGGGCCCAAGACGGCAGACGAGAGGCTTGCGCTGAGGGACGATCCGAAGAGGGCTGCCCACGTCGACGGGCCGGTAAGGGCCATAGAGGACATACCGGGCAGGTATGCCGAGGATTCGGCGATGTGCAAGGCGGCGAAATACTTCCTAAACGACAAGGAGGCGTTCCTGACGTTCACAAGGAACGGACTGGCGCCGACCGACAACAGCGAGGCAGAAAGGACCGTCAAGCCCTATGCCCTGGCAAGGCGGAACTTCCTCTTCGTCAGGGGAAGCAACGGAGGAGACTGCTCCGCCGTCGCCATGACGATGATAGAGAACGCAAGGAACAACGGATTGGAGCCTCTATCCTACATGAAGTGGGTCCTTTCGGATGCCTACAAAGGCAATGCGGACCACATGTTCGACAGTCCGGAAGTGCCGGACTGGGTGCATTCGGCCTACAGAAGGAAGGAACCCAGGAGCAGGACGCCGTCCTTTGCCAGATAAAGCAGTCAAAAAAAGAAATCACCTGACCATGGTCGCCCACAAGGCTTCCGGTGTCAAGTGATTTTTTCGTTTCAGGCAGGGTGATTGAAATTCAGCATACCGTAAGAAAGGGAATAGTTCCCCGCTTTCATTCCTTCGAGGACTGCGTAAACCTTATCCGAAATCGCTTCGGCCTGGCTTTGGGAAGAAGCCTCGGAGAAAGATTCCGGAGCCGATTCGGAAGAAGGGGCCTCGGAAGAGGAGGATGAAAAATCGCCCTCAGAGCTCGAGCCTGGGAAAGAAGAATCCCCAGAAGGCCCGTTCGTCGTGCAGGAAGAGAGCAGGGCCAGTCCGGAAAGTGCCAATGTCCATTTTTTGATTTTCATAAAAGCCTCCTTGCAAAGCAGAGATTACTATACAGGATTATGGCATTTCAAGAAACTTCTAGGACCCATAAGAGCCTTTGGCATCGACGAAGCGGAACAGCTCACGCTTCCTTTCGCAGTGGGCCTTGTCCGTGGAACGGTAGGGATGCGTGAAGAACATATGGACCCTCGCTCCGACCTCCTCGGCCTTCTCGACGCCGTAGAACTCCGGCCCGTTGTCGCAGAGGAATACGATCTCCCTGTCCCTCAGATGGATCAGCAGAAGCTCTGCCGGCCTCGCGGTCTAGGCAAGGACCGATTCGGAGGCCTTCAACGTCTCATATATGGTGCAATCTGGAAGGAGCAGCCGATTGAATCATAGCGCGAGAAGGGAAAACAACGAAAAAAGGGCCGAATCATGTCTACAATTGCAGGCATGATTCCCACCCCACTAACCTACGTTGCCCTTCTCAACCTTTGTTGCGTTTACTATGAAAGTGAATACTGTTTTTAGTCGGATTCGTTTTACTTAACTCTTTCCAACTAAAAATGTTACCATAAGAATGAACTGTCTCCGATTATAAAAAAGGAAGGATTAGAAATATGACATTTCAAGAGATAAAAGAGAAATTGGGAAAAGATGAACGGAATAAGTCCTATACCGAAAGAGGTATCCCTCCTATCTTCCAAGTCCATGAAGAGGCCAAGATCCTTCTCATTGGTCAGGCTCCCGGAAAGAAAGTCGAAGAGACCCTCATTCCCTTCAACGATAAGTCCGGTGAGAAGCTGATCTCCTGGATGGGTATTGATAAGAAGACTTTTTATTCTTCCTCTATTGCTATCGTTCCGATGGATTTCTATTACCCTGGAAAAGGGAAAACCGGCGATCTTCCTCCGCGGAAATTCATCGCAGAAGAATATCACAGAGACATCCTTGCTTTGATGCCGAAGATTCAATTGACGATTCTGATTGGAAAATATTCTCAGGCGTATTATCTGAAAGACAGGCAGAAAAGAAATCTGACAGAGACGGTTGCTGCTTACAAAGAATATTTGCCGGAATATTTCCCTCTTGTTCATCCTAGCCCCCTCAATTTCCGTTGGTTAGCGAAGAACCCTTGGTTTGAAAAAGAAGCGGTTCCGGAATTGCAGAAAGTGATTCATCGCATTCTTGCTTGAGGAGAAAAGAAGACGGAGACGGCGGATTATCCGAAAATCCTCGTTGAGGAAATTCATTCTAAGGCGGTAGCCACCTTAGATGAAGATTCTCATCCTGTTACCCGTTGTATGGATAGGATGCTTTATGATGGGAACGGCATCTATTTTCTGACAGCCAAAGGGAAGAATTTCTATACCCAATTGATGGAACAGAAATACGTTTCTCTTTCGGCTATCCAGAATTAGAAATGCATTTCTTTTTCTGGCAAGGTAAGAAATATCGGCAGTGAGAAGCTGGACGAAATCTTCGAGAAGAATCCTTATATGCAGGAGATATATCCAATAGGAACCCGTTCTGCTTTAGAAGTCTTTCAGATTTATGAGGGACAGGGTAACTTCTTCGATATCCGTGATCCTAGCCATATCCAGAGAGGAACTTTCTCATCAGGGGAGGAAGAAAAAGATCTTTCGTTCCTCCCTTTATGTTGTCTAGACAACATATTTTTCTTCTTGTTTGTTCTATACTCCTTATAGATGAAAGGAGAAATAAGATATGAACGAAAAAGCCGGCGTCGTCTTCTCTATTGCCAAAGAGAATGCTCCTGTTCCTTATTGCACTATCTCAAAGAACGTTGTTTCGGGGAAAAATAGCATAACCTATTTCTCTTTAGCGGCAAACACGGATATCAGCGCGGAAAGCCATCCCGAACGAAAACTCTTGATGGTCAATGGAGGAGACTTAGAAGTCTTTACTAGAGAAGCCCAAAGCCGATTCTTGAAGGAAGGAGAATTTATTCTTCTTCCTAGCGGTATCACGGCTGGTATGAGAAGTAAGGAAGGTGTAGTTTATACAGAAATTGCATTGCAAAAGGAGGATGGTATGAATCAAGCAATCAAAGCAGGAGAAGTCTTCAAGTTAGCCGATCTATTACCGTATCAAGATGGGAAGATCGTCAATATGGATGTCGTCAAAGGAGAAGGAATGAAGTTTGCGCTTCTTGCCTTTGATAAAGGAACCGGTTTATCCGAACATGCAGCTCCTGGTGAAGCGATCGTCTTCGCTTTAGACGGAGAAGGAATCATCGGTTACGAAGGAAAAGAGTACCCGATCAAAGCCGGAGAGAACTTCCACTTCGCCAAAGGCGGAAGACATTACGTCAAAGCAAACGGCCGTTTCAAGATGGCTTTGCTTCTGACGTTAGAGTAACTTTTTCTTCTTCTTTCAACAGCAGATGGAAGTGATTCTTTTCAAAATCGATCAAGCCTTCTTTCTTTAACTTTGAAAGTTCCTTGGAAAGAGCGCTTCTATCGGAAGAAAGAAAGTCGGCAAGTTGCTGCCGATCGAAAGGAATGTCGAAATAGGCCGAAGGCTGACGAATGGATTCGGAAGAGAGATAGGTGAGAATCTTATCTCTCAAAGTCGGTTGAGTGATATAAGTGAGTTTCTCCCGCAAGGTGATATTTCTTTTCGCTAAGACAGCAAAGAGATTATCGATTAATCTCGCATGGAAGGGACAAGCGGAAGAACACATATGAAGAAGAGAAGATAAGTCGAGGAAAAGAAGAACGCTATCTTCATCGGCTGCGATATTGAAGTTCGGGATTCCTTGGGTAGCGGCATAAGTCTCTCCGAGAATATCCCCAGGAAGGATCGCATTGACGATATGTCTTTTTCCCCAGTAGTCGTACCATTCGACATGGGCTTTTCCTTTGAGAAGAAGTGCGGTTCTGGAAATCTTCTCTCCCATGCGGAAAATCATCTCTTCTTTTGAATAGGAAACCTTTTGGCTTTTCAGGCAGACCAGGAGAATCTGAATTTCGTTTCTCTTGATACCGGAGAAGAGAAGAGAATTCTCTACCACTCTCATTTCTTCTTCCGTGAGTTTGGTTCTTTCTTTGTGTTCTTGCATCGTCGGTGCCTCCTCTTCTTTTGTTGTCTAGACAACATACATTCTACTTCTTTCGGTTTATTCTATGGGCAGAAAAGGAAACCATTGAATTGTGGTTATCCCACGGATAAGGAGAAAGTACATATGGAAAAGAAACTGGATCTCAGCCGTTCGGTGTATGACCTTGTTACGGAATATCCGGAGTTAGCGGATATTCTCTATAACCTCGGCCTCAAAAGCATCAAGAATCCGAATATGTTCCACTCGGTTGCAAAACTGATGACCATTCCCAAAGGTGCCAAGATGAGAGGTATCCCGATGGAGAAAGTCATCTTCGCTTTGATGAGCAATGGTTTCACCTTGGAAGGGAACATGCCTTCGGATGTTGCTAAGGAAGAAACGAAACCGGAAGTAAAGATAGAAGAGCCTCTTTCCCGTACCGAACAGCTGAAGAATTATCTTCGTCGTCTCAGCAAGGGAGAATCCTTAGAAAGCGTAAGAGCCGATTTTGTCTCCCGTTTCTCCGATGTCGAAGCTTTTGAGATTATGGAAGCCGAACAGGAACTGATGGAAGAAGGAGTTCCTCTCAACGAAGTCCAGCAGCTCTGTGATATCCACTCGGCTCTTTTCCATGGTGCTACCCGAGAAGAGCGGATTGCCAATGCCGAAGAAGAAGTCATGGCTTCTCAGCAAAGAGCTTGGATGAAACAGATGCAGGAGGAAGAGAAAGCAGCGGAAGAAAAGAAGGATCCTAAACAGATCAAAGGTCATCCGCTTTCTACTTTCTCGAAAGAGAATATTGTTCTCACTTCTTTGATCGAGGATGCTTTCCAACGTCTGGATGCCCATCAGGAATTAGGAGAACTCTTCCCTCAGATCCGTGAACTTTCTATTCACTACGCGAAGAAAGGTGACCTCCTTTATCCTCTTCTCAAGACCAGATACGATATCATCGGACCTTCCGAAGTCATGTGGACGGTCGATGATGAAATCCGCGATGAACTCAATCAGTTAGCAAGGATCGAGAATCACGACGCTTCCTATGAAGCCCGTTTAAGAGCCGTCCTTAAGAGAGCCCAGGAGATGATCTATAAAGAAGACAATATCCTCTTCCCGATCTGCGCGGAGAATTTCACCGAAGAAGAATGGTTCACCATCTATCAGGACAGCAAAGATTATCCCGTCTGCTGCGGAGTAGAAAAAGCGGTCTGGGACAAAGCCGAAGCAAATAAAGTTACAAAAGCCACCGACATCAAAGAAGGGGAAGTCGTTCTTCCGAGCGGTCATATGACCGTGGCTCAACTGACGGCTGTGCTGAATACCATTCCGTTAGAAATCTCCTTTGTCGATGATAAGAACATCAACCGCTATTTCAACGAAGGTCACAAGGTCTTCAAGCGTCCTTCGATGGCGTTAGATAGAGAGGTCTTCACTTGCCATCCTCCGAAGATCGAACCGATGGTAAGAGAGATTCTGGATTCTCTCCGTTCCGGAGAAAAGGATTCGGTCGATGTCTGGATGAATAAGAACGGCCGTACTTATCTTGTCCGTTATATGGCAATCCGCGATAAACATAAGAACTATCTTGGCGCTCTAGAAGTCGTTCAGGACATGGAGTTTGCAAAAGAACATTTTGCCAACTAGGGTTCTGCATGAATGACGATTCCATGGATGAGACGAACCGAGAATCCTCCTAATGGATTCAACTTTGCCTCGCTTCTTTTCCTGTATCCTGATATGACCCAGCAATAGCGGAGCTAACATCATCGCCAACACGTGATAAGCATTGTCGTCCAACGGCTTTTCTACATTCTCCGTCTGTTTTTGCTCTGCCAATCTCTTTTTTCCTCCTCACCAGTAATGGAACATTCCTTACGGAAATAGAACCTCCACGCCTGCGTGTTTGTTGTCTTAAAGGCCGAAAGGAACGGTCACAGGCAAGAAGCTCTTTCGCTTAATACCTCACGCGAAAGGGAGGACTTGCCGAAATGTCTCATGAATGTGTGGTTTGGCAATGAAAAAAGCGGGTTATTGCGTAGTGAACCCCAAATGTTGGACCAGGGAGCAGGTCAGTAATGAATGAAGTGCATGCACTTCATTCATCGGCCGCCCCGAAGCCACGGGAGGGGCTTTTTCGATGAAATACACGACGGATCAGAGACTGAGGTGGGTGAGGCTCTACCTGGAAGACCACAGATATGAGTATCCGGAGGAGTTGGTCACAAAACGCCAGAAAGACAGATTTGCGTCGATGGTACGCTTCCTTGCCGGCAGATTCGAGGCGGAAGGCTTCAAGGGCATAGAACATGGCTCCAGCCGCTCCTTCAGCGCAAACGAGAAACTCGCTGCCATAAAGCCGATCCTGGACGGGGAAATCAGCTGCAGGAGTCGGTCTTCAGGGCTTGGAATCCTTTGCGGGACCCTTTGCTCGTGGCTGAAAAGGTATAGGGAATCCGGCCTGGAAGGCTTAGAATGTTCAAAGCGAGGCAGAACGCCAATGAACAAGAAGAAAGCCGGAAGAAGCCCTCGCAATCAAGAGCATCATCCAAGGCAATGAAGGATTCACGCTGAAGATTCTTCTGTCTGTGGCGCATATGGCCGAGTCCACGTGCGAATACATCATGAGTCATCAGGACGGCGGCGCAGATTCAGAGCTGAATGCCGCAGTCAGGGGCATTTTCCTTGAAAGCCGGCGGAGATACGGCTACCGCCGCGTCACGGCGGAGCTCAGGAAGAGCCGCGGCCCCGTGAACCACAAGCGCGTCAAAAGGATCATGAAGGAGCTCGGACTCTTTGCCAGGATTCCCAAGGCCAGATACTCCTCCTACAGGGGGACGGTCGGAAGAGTCGCCCCGAATCTTCCGGAAAGGCAGTTCGGGGCCGACAGGCCTTACGAGAAGTGGGTGACGGACGTCACCGAGTTCCGCCTTCCATGGGGCAAGGCGTATCTGTCGCCGATACTGGACCTGTACAGCCGGTCCACCGTCGGCTATGGCCTGTCGAGAAGCCCGAATTTCCGCCAGACGGTTGCCATGCTTGACATGGCGTTGGGAAAAAAGAAAGACTTCGGAGGGATGATTCTCCATTCAGACCAGGGCTGGCAGTACCAGATGACCCAGTATCAGAAGATACTAGAGAAACACAACATAAGACAGTCGATGTCGAGGAAGGGCAACTGCCATGACAATTCCGTCATGGAGAACTTCTTCGGCAGGCTGAAGACGGAGATGTTCTACGGACATGAGTACGAATTTGCGTCATACGATGAGCTTAAGGAGGAGATAGACGAGTATGTCCTATGGTGGAACACAAAGAGAATCCAGCGGAAACTAAATTGGATAGCACCTCATGAGGTGCTATCCAATTGGCATGCTAGTGTAGTAAGATATTTTTAAAGTCCAAGTTTAGGGGTTCACTACAGTTGTAGTGCTTTTTTAATTTATCAATTTTTTCTAATAATGTTGATTGGAGATTGCTTTCTTGTTTTAATTATTGGAATTAAAGTGCTTGAAAGAGAAACAAGTAATGAAATTCCTAAGACGATGAAGACTTGTCTTAATTCAGGAATGATTAAGAATAGAGATAATTTTGCAGATGTTGTTATAGCTTGATTTAAGCAAAATCCTCCGGCAAAGAGAACTACTAAAGCCAAAGCAAACCATATTATCGCAATTATTAAGGTTTCAAATAAGAAAATAAAAAACACATTTCTTTTTAAAGCGCCGAGTGCACGAAGAATGCCTATTTCTTGTTTATTATCAATTATAGATGATGATAAATAATTAAAAAGAGGTAAGGAAGAGAAAATGCCAAGAATAATTGCGCATATTAAAAAACCAATTTAAAACTAGAAATAATAGTAGTAATTGAATAAATTCTCGAAAGAATTGGGTTATTGATCGAATAAGTATGGAAATTATTGATAATGCTTTTGGGACTATAATAAGCGGAAATTATTTTCTCCAAACTTGATATATTATTTGGCATGGGTTATATGAATCTAATAAAATTGTTATCAACATTTAGGCAAAGCTTTGCAGCTATGCTTTTAGTGATAACCGCTTTTGATTGTGATAAGTTTCCAATTGAAAAACCTATAGCTGAAAACGTTATGGTTTCCGGATTTTTATCATCTACGCTTTTTATTTTCTAAAAACAATGATTAGTGTATATTGCGTTAAGGTCAAATATAACAGCAAAAAGCAAACTTTACTTTGAAGTCAAGAAACTAAAGATAGTTAAAGCAATAATTTTCTTGCTTTCTTCGTTATAAGGCATAGCCCCTTGGCAGATGAGGGTAGCATAAAATAAAGTAGAAGCATCAATTGAATACCAAACTGTAATTAAAGCCTTATCAGATAAAGTCTTTAAAACCGGGAATTGATCCTGATATTGCCTAAAGAAGGAAATGTATCCAGGGTTATCTGGAGCTTTTTCATAAGGGTTGAAGGCATTAACTGATGTATAGGATATTAAGTAATTGGTATATTCAGGGTTAGAAACCAAGAAATCCATCATTTTGAAATACACTTTAAGGGGATCGGAGTCTTCTTTAAAGTAAGAAACCAAATTAGAGGATAGCTGTTCATTAATATAGACATAGGTTTGGTACATTAGGTTCTCTTTAGTCTTGAAATGTTGGAAGATTGTAAAATCTGAAATGTTGCATCGCTTAGCAAGCTCCTGAGTAGAAACTTTAGCAATGCTCTTTTCATAAGCTAGGGCAATGACACCTTCCAAAATAGATTTGTCAATGCCAGGTAAATTTCTGTAAGCCATAATTATTTTCTATATTATCCCATAAACAATAGCCTTTTGCACTAAATTCAATAGCAAACTGTAAGGAACCAATAACCGCTTTCAAAGAAAAATAATTGAAAACCACTTTGAATTACTTTATTATGTACGTCCACCAATATGAGAAGAGCTTATCCATAGACTCGTTTCTAGCAGTGTGGCACATCAATAAAGGAGGGACAACAAGATGGAAGAAAATAATTCTGAATTCCGTAATGTCACTGATGAAGAAAAGGAACAAGAAAATCGTTCTAAGAATGAAGAGAGATCTGAATTCTACGATAGCTTAGTTCTTAGTTACTTATTCTCGCAGAATATGGACATGTAGTTCAGGGCTTGGAGCAATCCAAGCCTTTTCTTTTTATTTTAATGGTAGTTAGACTATAATTTATATGTCTTTGCGGCAACTTCTAAATGGAGGTCTTATGAGCGCAACTACATTAACTATTATTAGTATTGTCATCATTTTTGCAGCTACCACTCTAGGTTCAGCATTTGTGTTCTTCTTTAAGAAAGGCTTTGGAACCAAGGCTAATGACTTTGTTTTAGGATTTGCAGGCGGGATTATGCTGGCTTCTTCTTTCTTTGGATTAATACTTCCTTCTATTACTGAAAGCCAAACTATGGATGTCTATTCTAAATGGAGCTATATACCTCCAATAGTCGGCTTCTTATTAGGTGGCTTAGTTCTTTGGGGAATGGATAAACTTATTCCTCACACTCATTTATCTAATGATGTATCTGAAGGTATGGGAGGGAAGAATCTTTCTAAAAATACTAGATTCTTCTTTGCTGTCACTATTCACAATATTCCAGAGGGATTATCAGTCGGCTTAGCCTGTGGATTAGGCTTAGCAGCCGCTAAAACAGATTCAACCAACCTTACTTTAGCATTTAGTGCTTTATCGTTAGCAATCGGTATTGCTATTCAAAATATACCTGAAGGCGCTGCGGTTTCTATTCCAATGTTTGGAGCCGGAGAAAAGAAATCAAGAGCTTTCTTATTTGGAACAGCTTCTGGTGCAGTAGAACCAGTGTTTGCAATTGTAGGATTATTCTTAGCTCAGATTGAGGTTATTTCTCCTTGGCTTTTATCCTTTGCATCTGGAGCTATGATTTATGTTACTTTGGATGAATTGATTCCTGATTCTAGGCAAACCCAAGATGCTCATATCGGTATTTGGTCCTTTATGATTGGCTTTGTTGTTATGATGGCTTTGGAATTGGCTTTTTAGTATTACTTAGATTATTTTTCGGCTTTAAGATAAATACTTGTCTTGGTGTTATAATTTTAAATATGGCTTTAGATAATCTCACATTAAACATTATTGTTAAGGCGTTAAAAGAACAATTGGTTGGGGCTACTTTTGGTAAGCCTCTATTTTTAGGCAATTCCGATTACGGCTACCCTTTCTCAGAAGTTAAGTCTGATGGAACCATAAAACATGGCACATTTGTTTTTTCTTTAAACCCAGCTAATCCTTTTCTTTCTTATTCTCATGATCGTTATGAGAAAGTCGATGATAATTCTCCTTTCTTTAACTCTTTAAAGAAATTAGTTTTAAGCACAGTTACTGATGTTAAGAAGCTAGAAGGAGAAAGAGTCATTACTATTAGTTTTTCTGCTAATAGCCATGATTTGATTGAAGTGAATTCTGGATATGATCTCATCCTTGAATTATTTCCTAATCATCCCAATTGCTTCATTGTAGCTTATCCATATGGGAAAATAGTTTCCTTGTATAAGGAACGCACTGATGTTGAAAAAGGTATCTTTATAACCAGAAATGTCTCTTATGAGTATCCTAAAAAGAGAGATACTTTGCCATCTCATTTAGATAACTTAGAAGAAGCAAAGCCTTATTTATCTAATGCTGTTTACCGAAAGCTTAAGGATTATGTTGAATCAAAGAAAGCTTCTTTGGATGATGCTTTAAAGAGTCTTATTGCTTCTACTAGTTTGTATCTTTGCAATAAAGAAATACTTCCTTTTGATTTCCAATTAAAGGAAGCTAAACCTCTTTCTGTCTGTGATATTTATCAAAGCTTAGTGGTTGACCAAAAGAAAATGGCTAAGCTTCAAAAAGAAAAAGAATTAATTACTCTTATCGATAAAGCAATTAAAGTTGTTAAGAAAAAACTTATTAATCTTCAAGAAGATTTGCATGATTCTAATGATCATCTTAAGTATATGGAATATGGTCAGGAAATTTACATGTATCAAGGTGAAATTAAAAAGGGCGATAAAGTACTAATCAAGGATGGTTATTCTATTCCTTTGAATCCTTTGCTTGATGCTCCTAATAATGCCAACCGTTATTTTAAGAAATACACTAAAGCCAAATCTGCTGTTGGTATTTTGAATACCTTGATTCTTAAAGCTAAAGATGAAGAACAATATCTAGAGAAAAAGCTTTTAGAAGCTAAAGATGGAACTCCTAGAGATATCATGGAGCTAAAGACAGAGCTTTTAACTGAAGGATACATTAAGGAGAAACAGGGTAATAGGCATATTCCTAAGATGTCTAAGAGCCATAGCTATGATCCTCACTATTTAACTTTGCCTGAAGGTAAGATTGGCTTCGGAATGAATGGTCTTCAGAATGAAGAGCTAACATTCAAGATTGCCAAGAAGGATGATCTTTTTATCCATGTCAAAGATTATCCTGGCGCCCATGTTGTAATTTTAGTCGGTGATGAAAATGAAAATGTCAAAAGAACCGCTTATGAGTTAGCTTTGTATTTATCTCACCTTGATAATGGCACGGTCATGATTGCTAAAAGAAAAAATGTCAAAAAGAATTCTGAGAAGATTGGACTAGTAAATATTCTAAAATATGAGACAGCTGAGGTAAAATATATCCGTGCTGAGTCAATTCAGCTCTTCAAAAAGTCTCTAAAACAATAAAAAAGTGAAAATCCTTCTTTCTATTTATTGACTTTAGATAGTGAATTAGCTATATTAATTCACGCGACTATAAACGCCCTATTAGTTAAGTGGTATAACGGGTCCATGGTAAGGACCAATCGCTAGTTCGATTCTGGCATGGGGCACCATTTTCATTTAAAATTGTTTGTTGTATACTAATACATACGTGTGCTACCAGGATCGGAGGAACATTCGATGCGCTTCACCGAAGACAAAGAAGAAAAGAAAAATACTAAAGCCAAAGCCCATGCTGTTGCTGGCTGGGAATGGTTTAAACAAGCTGCCTGGTTACAGGTTCTTTTAATTGTCGGTGTGGTTGTAGCTATTGTTATTTGCATTCCTTATATTACTAAAGCTATCAACAATGCTCAGAACGACACTAATTCAGAATTCTTTGAATCTAAGCCTACTACTTATTCAAAATTCCAAGATTATATTGATGGAAAAGATACTAACTGCAATGGCGTTGTCGGTGCCGAGAACAGTTCCTTATCCGAAGATAAAGAAGGCTTCATTGTTGTCTACTACAAGGATAACAGCGATGATTGCAATACTATCGAACAGTATGTCGAAGATTGGTATAACGATTTCAACGATAAGATTGCCAAAGGCAAATTAAGACTTTATACGATCAACTGCAGTTGGGTTCCTGGTGATTCTACCAAGAGCAAGAATGTTGAAGGAAAAGATCCTGAAGACAATTATGATAATTCCAACATCACTCTCCAACAGCAATATGAAGTTCAGCAGAATGTTAAGAGTGTCTACGATAACCAAGCTAACCGTTATAAGAATTCTTCTGTAACTGAAGAAACTCTTGATACTCGTCTTGATTCTCAGTCTGGTGGCGGAACTATCTTTACTCCTTGCTTTGTCACCTATATGAAGAATAAGACTGATACCAAATATGATATTGCTAATCCTAGCAAGGTCATATTCGGAATGGAAAGTGGCTTATCTAACAGTTCTAAGGTTGATGTCGGCAAGCAGATGAGAGATATCCTTAACTACGATATCTACACTGTCGCTGAATAATGAAAATCAAGCCCGGCCAAGTGTCGGGCTTTTTTAATTTTCTTTTTCATCTATAATCTATTTAGGAGAACAAAGCTATGTTTTATAATCCTAAGGCTAATTTAGTTAGTGTTTCTAACTCAATCCTAAAAGCATTTGGCTTAAAGACCTATCACCCCTCATTTAAGCCACTAGATAGGCTTCTAAAGGCTAATAAGGTTCCTACAAGGAAAGTTATTCTAATTCTTCTTGATGGCTTTGGTAGCCACATTCAGTACGTCTATAGAAAAGAAGCACCGCATATCTATAAGGCAAGAAGATTTCAGATCACTTCTGTTTATCCCCCAACTACAACTGCTGCTACTACTAGCCTTTTAACTGGTAAGTATCCTCTTGAAACTGGCTGGCTAGGCTGGACTGAAAAGCTTCCTATGTATGAAATGCCGGTTTTGATGTTTGCTTCAAAGTTTGCTGACTCTTCTAAAGATACTGAGATTAAAACTAATCAGTATCTTCCTTTAAAAGAATTGGATTCTTTGTTTCAGGAAGAAAAAAAGAAAGCCAAACTGATCTTAGGCTTTGCTCTTAAAGATCCTACTTTTATTAATCTTTTAGCAGAAGGAGAAAAAGCCTTAAAAGACAATGATTTCCTTTATCTTTATTGGACTGACCCTGATTCTTCTCTTCACCGAAATGGAGTCGGCTCCAAAGCTGTAGGGGATATTGTTTCTTCTCTTGATAGAGAGGTTAATGATTTTGCTTCAAAGCACCCGGAATCTTTAATATTGACTATTGCCGATCACGGCCATACTAACACTGGTTATCATTCTATTTATGAGCATCCTGACTTCTTTGATTGTCTTAAGAATCCTCATTTCTTTTTAGAACCGAGATGTACTAGTTTTTTAGTCAAAGATGACAAGAAAAAAGTATTTCTGGGATTAGCCCGGAAATACTATGGCTCTGATTTTTACATTTATTCTAAGAAGCAAGCTATTGAGAAGAGAATCTTTGGCTTAGGTAAACCCAACAAGCATTTCAAGGAGTTATTAGGTGACTATCTTTTCATCGCTAAAGGGAAGATGGGCTTTTCTCAGGATCTTACGATGGATGAACTGTTTGTTTCTCATCATGCAGGATCAACAGAAGCGGAAAAGAATATCAATATCGGAGTCTTTAACAGCTTAGTTTAGCTTTTAAAGCTGTCTCTCTTCTTAATCATAGCCTTTAAGACGGGAGCTGGAACCAATTTAGAGATATCTTCGCCATGAGCGAAGATTTCTTTAATGTTGCTGGAGGAAACAAAGGCTTGATCACGGTGTGCCATTAGATAGACCATATCGATATCAGGCGCAATAAATTCGTTGACTTCATGAATCTGGAATTCAGCCTCATAATCGGTAACAGCCCTTAGGCCTCTGATTAAAGCCTGAGCACCTAATTCTCTTGCTTTCTTGACGACTAAGCCAGTAGTGGAGACAACTTCAAAACCATCGAGGTCTTTAAAGGTCTCTTTCGCCATTTCAACTCTTTCTTCAGTAGTGAAGGAATAACGCTGCTTCTTGTCTTGGTTATCGGCAACGATGATGATAACTTTATCAAAGATTCTTCTAGCACGTAAGGCGACATCGACATGTCCATTAGTAAGGGGATCGAATGATCCTGGATAGCAAGCTATTTTCATATGCTTTCCTTTCTATATAAGGCTACATGTTTTTCACCATAACGGTATTCTTTCATGGTATAGCCTTTAATCTCATCGTTAGGATAATCTTGTTCAGAGACAATCAAAGCATCATCTTTGAGCATCTTATTTTCTTCACAGTATTTGATGATAGAACCGTTGATTGTGAAACGGTAAGGCGGATCAAGAAGAAGAATATCTAGTTTTAAATCTTTGTTCTTTTTAAGAAAGACGCGATAGTCAAGACAAGCAAGTTCATATGAGTCTTTATCAGGGTTTAAAGATAAAACATTTTCTTTCATTGTTAGGAAGGTACGATGGTCTTTATCATTGAGATAGACTTTCTTAGCACCTCTTGATAAAGCTTCTAGGCCCATAGCTCCACTACCGGTAAATAAGTCAAGAGCCACGCTTCCTAAGCATTTATCCTTCATGGCTGAGAAGATTGCCTGACGGACTTTATCCATCGTGGGTCTTGTCACTTTAGTATCAGGGACCTTTAAGAAACGGCCTTTGTAAGTCCCGGCTATAATTCTTATCATTGCTTATTAATTCCTTTGAAGATGCCATCATTGATGATGGCTAAGATGTTTTTGATTTTCTGATAATGATCTAAATAGTCTTTCATAAGTGGAGAAGAAATCAATTTGTCACTAGCCTCTTTGGCTTTGATTAGTAACTGTTCTTTTTCTTCTGGGAGAGCATCATTTGCTGATTGATAAAAGGAGTCTCTTTCATTAGCTAAAGAAGTCAAATAGGAATCTTTAGCTATCTTATCCGATAAGTCTTTTGTTTCTTTATATAAAGAAGACGCTTTTAAGTTAGAGAGGAATTCTAGCTCTTCTAGATAGAAATCATTATCATTCATGTGATAATTATAGCATTTTAAGTGATAGGTTTATTCTTTCACCATGCAAAAACCTTATTCTCTATGTTTTTTATTTTTATTTATACTCCTTTTTGTTTAAGAGATGATAGAATAATTAAGAAATATGAAATTATTCAAAATCTATACCGATAAAGACCCTGTTCTTCATATGAAGGCGGGCGAGGTTACTCTTCCCTTGGACAAAGATACCAAAAAGACTATTGTTTCAATGGTCGAATATCTTAAGAAGAGCCAGGACGATAAGTATGCTAAAAAGCATGGCATAAGATCAGGCGTTGGACTTGCCGCTCCTCAAATTGGCATTTCTAAAAGGTTTTATGCAATTTATTTCGATGATACTGATGGCACTCATTATGAGTATGGATTAGTAAATCCTAAGATTGTCTCTTCTTCAGTGAAAAAAGGCTATCTGACATCAGGAGAAGGCTGCTTATCAGTACCTGTTGATGTTAAAGGATATGTTTATCGATATTTTAAGGTAACGATAGAAGCCTATGACGCTTTAACTGAAAAAGAAGTGACTTTAAAATTGTCTGGTTATCCAGCTATGGTCTTCCAGCATGAATACGATCATCTTGATGGAATTCTTTATTATGAAAGAATCGATAAAAAGGATCCTTTCTATACTGATCCTGAGGCCGTTCCGATTGAATAAGGTTTTGTGTTAGCGTTTTCTCTAAGTCTTTCTTGTGATTTAGAGAAATGTTAATTACAATATTTAAAGCTTTCGAAGAGTTCTTTAATTTTTTTACTTTTAAAACATAAATTAAGGTCTTTCTTCGGTTTTAATTTAGTAATTAAGGAGATTTATATATGTCTGAATTCAAGCACACTCTTAACTCCCCAGTAGAGATCTATGCTCTTGGCGGCCTTGGTGAGGTCGGCAAGAACCTTTACTGTGTTGAGAATGACAATTCGCTTTTGATTATTGATTGCGGTGTTATGTTCCCGGACAGCAATCTACCAGGAATTGATTACATTATTCCTGATTTCACTCATCTTAGGGACAATCAAAATAAGATTAAGGCTTTAGTTATTACCCATGGCCATGAAGACCATATCGGTGGTATTCCTTTCTTGCTTCAGCAAGTTAATGTTCCTATCATCTATGCTCCGAAGATTGCTGCTGCCTTAATCCGCCATAAGCTCTCTGATGATAAGATCCATACTGATACTAAGATTATTGAATATGATGAAGATGATGTTTTCCAGGCCGGAGACTTTAAGATGGAATTCTATCATGTCACTCATTCTATTCCTGATTCTTTTGGTATCTACATCACTACTCCTCAGGGAACCATCGTCGAATCCGGTGATTTCAAAATTGATTTAACCCCTGTCGATAAAGACTTTGATATTCCTAAGTTAGTCCATTTTGGTGATCGAGGAATTGATCTCTTAATGGCTGATTCTACTAACGCCGAAAAGGAAGGTTATACCCCTTCTGAAAGAACGGTTATTCAAGGCATTCAGGATGTTTTCTCCGAAGCTAGCGGCCGTCTTATTATTTCTACTTTCTCTTCCAACATTTGCCGTATTCAGCAGATTATTGAGACTTCAATGAAGTTTAAGAGAAAGATTATTGTCTTTGGAAGAAGTATGGAGTCTAATATCGAAGCTGCTAGAGAGTTCGGATACATAAAAGTACCTGATAACTATCTTTGCGCTCCAGAGGACTTAAAGAGACTACCTCCGGAAGAAGTCTGCATTCTTTGTACTGGAACCCAAGGTGAACCGATGGCTGTCTTAAGCCGTATTGCTAGAGGTGATCATCGTTTTATTCATGTTCTTCCTGGAGATACGATTGTTTTCTCATCCTCTGTTATTCCTGGAAACACCGGTCCTATCAATGCTGTTATCAACCAACTTACTAGATTAGGCGCCTCAGTTATCACTAATTCTGTTTTAAGCAACCTTCATGCTTCAGGCCATGCATCTAAGCAAGAAATGCGTCTTTTCCAGAAACTTTGCCGTCCCCACTATTTTATGCCTATCCATGGTGAATACCGTATGTTAAAGCTTCACGCCGACATTGGTGTTCAATGTGGCTTAACGAAAGATCATACTTTCGTTTGCGAAAATGGTGATGTCTTAACTTTGATTAACCACAACGTCACTCGTGGCGGTCAGGTTCAGGCCGATGCTATCTATATTGATGGAAAGAGCACCGTCAGTGTTTCAACTTCTGTTATGAAGGATAGGAATACTTTAATCAACGAAGGTATGGTTGGTGTCTTCCTAGTTATTGATCCTAAGACTAGCCGTTTAGTTTCAGTACCCTTAGTTGAAAGCCGCGGCTTTATTTCTTCAAACAAGAAGAGTTTGCAGAAGAAAGCTAGTGAAATTATCGGTATTGAAGTTGATCGCTTAATGAAATCCGGAAGAAAAGTAACTTATTCTGATATCAAGTCTACTGTTAAAGCAATTGCTAGCCACTTCCTCTATCGTGAATCCCATCGTAATCCAATGGTCATTCCTGTTATTCTTAACTACAACGAAGTTTCACCCAGCAAGAAAGTCCAGGTCAATTATTAATGATTATCTTAGCTAGTCAATCACCAAGAAGAAAAGAGCTTTTAGCCCAGATTCTTAAAGATATTCCGTTTGAAACCATTCCCTCTTCCTTTAATGAAAGAGCTATTCATGAATCCAATTGCCGCCATCTCTGCTTAGAGGAAGCTATTGGTAAAGGACAGGAAGTTTCTAAGACTCATCCAAATGATATTATTATTGCTTCTGATACGATGGTCTCCTTTAAAGGAGAACAGCTAGGCAAGCCGAAAGATGAAAATGATGTTTATCGGATGCTAAGAGAGCTATCTGGAAATAAGCATGATATCATCACCGCTTATTGCATAATAAAGAATTCTGAGATTCTTAAGAAGCGTGTCGTCACTGCAACCTTATTCATTGAGAAGATGGCTGATTTAGAAATCCAGGAATACATCGATACCGGTTCACCATTTGATAAAGCCGGAGCTTACGGAGTCCAAGATAAGGACTTCATCAATAGCAAGATCTTATCGGGAAGCATGTCCACTATCATGGGACTGCCTACTGATGAATTAGCTGAAGACCTTAAGGATTTAGGAATAATTAAATAAAAGATAGCTGGCAAAAGCCAGCTATTTTTCATCAAAAAAAGCCTAGGCTTCAGCCTAAGCTTGTTTTTCATTCACTTCTATTTGCTTTAGGCAAAAAGGCTCGTCAAAGCTAAAACACAGAACAAGACAACAACAGCAATGATGCAGATGCTTAATACCCACCACATGACTTTAGTACTTTTTAATAACTTCATAAATGCTCTCCTTACTTGAATATAAATTAATTATATACCTTTAGCGATTGGCTACACTAGACTTTCCGTTGTTTTCTGAAAGAAGCTTTTGGAATTCTTCACTATGGCTGCCGATAACAAAAACGACTTTGTTACCCATAAACATCACATTATCCATAATAGTAACTATATCCTTTTTAAGGACTAAGTCAGGATTAACAACGCTGACAGTTACTCGGGATCCTCTTTGGGTAATTGAGACAATATTAGAATAGCCACCGAACTTATCCGAGATAGCGTTAGCTGAATTAGTCATCTTAATCTCAGCCTGTTTATCAGAGGCTTTAACCTTTCTCTTTTTCCTAATTACTAGAAGGAGAATAATTAATAGACCTACTAATAATGCTCCACCTACAGCTATCAAGGCTATTTGCCATGATAATAAAGAAACTAAGAATATATAAGACATTTTTAATCCTCTATTTCAGATATTGACTTTCTGATTCTGTTAATATTTGAAACCTCTTTTAAGTGAAGCAACTTAACTTCTTTAGTAGAAGAAAGCAGAATTGATACTTCACATTCGTTATCTTTATTCATTGGAATTCCATCTAAGGAAATCTCATAAGGATCAGAGGCGGAAATACTTAAGACATCATTAGTAGAGAGGATAGCTTTGCTGATGGTATTAGGGAAAAGCCTATTAAAGACAGGAGCAATAAAGGAATACATATAGATGCCAGGGTCAGAAACAACTATAGGAGCATTTAAGGAAGCTAAGTAGCCAGTTGAAGAGACAGCGGTGCCTACTACAATTCCGGAAGCTCTTGAAGAGGTAAAGTGAATATTGTTGATAGATAGGTTAAACTCACAGGTTCGGCCAGCTTGAATGACTAAATCATTCAAAGCATAATTTTCCTCGCCGTTGATATTGATTTTCAATAAAGGCAAGTCTTCGATGATAGGATCAGAATCAACAATATCATCCATGAAATTACTAAGTTCACCGATAGAATAATCGGAGAAGAATCCTAAATGCCCGGAATTGATCAATAAGAAGAGACCGGTGAAGTTAAATTCATGAATGGCTTTAAGAAGGGAGCCATCTCCTCCTACTACGATGATTAGTTCAGGATTGTCATCATCAAGAGTAAATCCTAAATCTAAAAGACCTTGGCAAAGAAAGTCGATTTCGCTGTCTTTAGCCTTGGATTGTCTTGTGAAAATTGTGAACGAGCAAGGTTTCATTTCGTGTTATCTCTCTTTATATTTTCCACTTGGTATTGTATCATATTAGTTAACCAAGGAGTGTCTTTTATGGCAAGCAATAATATAGAAATTGAAGCTAAGGTTCTGCTTTCGAAGAAAGATTACGAGAAGGTTCTAGCTAAGCTAAATTTTGGTGATGCTTCCACTATTCAAACCAACTATTATCTTGATTCTGATGATCGTATCCTAAAGAAATACGGAATGGTTTTAAGAATCAGACAAGCCAATAACAAGTCTATCTTGACTATGAAGGCCCCATTAGCTGAAGGACTTCTTGAGAAGGATCAGACTCTTCCTCAGAAAGATGCTGATAGTCTTATCGACCATAATATTTTCCCTAGAGGAGATATTTCTGATTTCTTAGATATTCTTCAAATTCCGACCTCTAAGATGAAAGTCTTAGCCCATATGACTACTGAAAGAAAAGAAGTCGATTATCAGGGAACCACTATTGATATCTCCAAGAACACTTATTCCAAGAAAGTCGACTATGAAATTGAATGCGATTCTGATGCTGCCTTGACTTCTCAGAACACTTTGAGAGATATCTGCGCTAATTTAGACATTGAATTCAAAATCAATACCTTATCCAAAGAGACTCGTGCTATTAACGCTGCCATGGATGAGAAGTAGTTTTTTCTTATACTAAAACTATTGCCTCAGCTTTATTAATAAGCTGAGGCTTTTTCAATAAAAAAGCCATTGCTTATGAAGGTAATGGCTTGTTTCATTAAAACTAAATCTACTTGCACTTCTCGTCGCAAACTTCGGTCTTTTCTCTATTATCCCCAAAGTGATGGACGCAGTCGTTATAGTTTGGACAAACCTTCTCATTGCAGACGCTTAAGGCAATCTGCTTGGCTTTCTCAAAGATCTCTATTTCATCGGGATTATAGCCGACTTGAATCTTGCTGTCATCAACAATGATGGGTCTTTTTAAGATAGAAGGGTTATCCTTAATGAATTTGCAAAGAGAAACGACAGACATGGAATCAATATCGATGTTTTCTTCCTTGAAGATCTTGCTTCTAGTTGAAATGATTTCATCAGTGCCATCAAGAGACTTGTTCAGCATCTCTTTTAGCTCTTCAACGGTGATTTCATGTTTGAAAATATTGATTTCCTTATAGGGAATCTTCTCATTATCGAACCAAGCTTTGACTTTGCGGCAGCTAGAACAGCTAGGCGACATATAAATTTTAATCATTATTCTTATTCTCCTCTGGTTTAATTGAAACTTTTTTAATTTCTTCCGGGCCATGGTGAAGAAGCTTAACAAATAAGAAACCGTATAAAATAGCGGCTAAAGTCAAGAAGAAGATGGCAACCGAGGCTAAGGAATCAATAATCAAATGACATTGGAACAAGTCGGAGACATAGTAAGCATCTAAGGCGAATGGTCCGCCAATCAGTAAAGCGCCTAGGATGACATAGAAGATAAAAGTTGCGACCTTACCATACCATTTAGCTCCGCCAAAGGTCTTATTGTGCTGAGCCAATACAATATCAGCCATCATTAAACCTAATTCTTTAACGACTAAGACAGCAAACATTGTCCAGATAGATGCAAATTGCCAGAATTTAACGCAGAGGGCTGTAGCAACCGAGAACTGAAGCAATTTATCAGCAATTGGATCAAGGATCTTTCCCAGTTGTGACTGTTCATTGAATTTTCTAGCAATGAAGCCATCAAGGAAGTCAGTGTAAGCCGCTGTAATCATTATGGCAGTGGCTAAATAAATATAAGCTTTGTTATTTCCGGCAACTGAAAAAGGAATCAAATAAAGGCATAGGAATACGCCAATTAAAAGGATTCTTACATAACAGAGAATGTTAGGAAGCAAAAGAACATCTTCCTTGCGGAAGTATTTCTTCATTATCGCTTTAAAGTTGTCTTTCTTCTCAGTGTGGTCCATATATTGTTTTCCTATTAAATAATGATAGCACCTAAAAACACTTAATCAAAGCTGATAGGAAACATTATTTTATATCAATTTCGGGATAGTAGATATGTTTTAAGATTAACCCTTGGGGTTCAGCTTTAAGCTTTTGATACTTAACTGTTTTACCGGCTAGCATGTCTTTGATTTCTTTGATGGTTAAACGGTTCGTTGCGTATCTAATACAGGCGCCAACCATGAATCTGACTTGGTATCTTAAGAAACTTCTAGCTTTAAAGGAGAGAATAGTTAAGCTACCTTGTGAAGTCAATAAGACATCATCGATAGTCAAGATGGTCTTTTCTTCTTTTGATTCGGGCGTAGCAAACTCTCTAAAGTCATGTTCGCCTTTAAAGCAAATCAAGGCCTCATTGAGCTTCTTTTCATCTAAGACTTTGATAGGAGTAAAAGTAAACTGGTTAAGGAGAGGATTCTTGTCTTTCTGGTTTTGAATAAGATAGATATATTCTTTATAAAGGCAGGAATACCTAGGGGAAAAGTCATCGCTAATTACTCTTACATCTTTGATGAAGATATCTTGGCTTAAATACCTTCTTAGATAATACTTAAGATGATCTAGAGAGATAGTTTTATTTTCAGTAATGAAAGTTAGGGCAAAATCTAAAGCATTCACTTTGCTATCCAGCCTAGAAGAGATGGTCACTTTGATTTTCTCATTGTAGATATTAGATAAAGCCTCTTCAAAAACGGATTGTATTGTTAATCCTTTTTTCTGTTTTTGAGTTCCAATGAAACTTTGACCTAAAAAGGCAATCCTAATGAATATTTTCATTATGATAATTTAGGTAAGGAGATTCCTAAGTAATTGAAGAGATCATATTGATAGACGGCTAAAACAATCATTCCAGCCAAGAAGGCTGCTGAAAGGATTACTCCGAAAGTATCGTTGAAACCCCAGTTATAGGCTCGATATCTAGTTCTCTTACTATCAGGGTCATAGCCACGGGCTTCCATAGCATCAGCTAATTCTCCTGAAGTCAAGAAAGCACTCATAAAGAGAGGAATAATTAATGAAATAATGGCTTTGATTTTTTCTTTTATTTTTCCTTGATGGAAGTCGACTCCTCTTGAAGCCTGAGCTTTCATGATTCTTTCAGTCTCTTCGGCTAAAGTAGGAATGAATCTCAAAGCTAATGAGATTGCCATAGCTATCTTATGGATTGGTAATCCAATGAACTTGAAAGGGTAGAAAAGCCATTCTAAAGCACTAGTCATTTCCATCGGCTTAGTTGTGGAAGTAAAGATATTAGTCATCATCATAACTAGGATTAGTCTTACTAAGATATAAGAGACGTTGATGATAGTTAGATAATAGACTTTAACATTACCGATACTGAAGGCTACATCACCGCTAGTCTTACCTGGCAAGAAGATATTTAAAACGATGATAAAGAGAACCATAAACCATAATCCTTTTAAGGATTTGAATAGCTGAAGGAAGCTGACTCTTCCTAATAAGGATATGAATAAGAGGATAACAAAGATTCCTCCATAGATGACTAAGTTCATATAGGGAGTTCCATATGAAAGGAAGACTGATACCATAAAGACAATTAAAGCTATCAGTTTGATACGACTATCAAGTTTATGAATGATAGTATTGAAGGGAGTAAATTTACCAAGAGTTAAGTTCATTATTTAACTCCGCTCTTAACTCTGATGATTTCATCAGCAAGAGAATCACAGTCTTTGATATTGTTAAGATTAATATCAAGTCCGTGTTTCTTTAAATCCAAAGCAAAACGAAACACCTTAGGAGGCTCAAGAGAAGATTTATTTAAAAATTCACTGTTCTGGAATAAATCCAAAGGTGTAGAATCACTGATTACTTTCCCCTGATCTAGAACAATAGCTCGGTCGGCGTACTTTAAAACGACATCCATATCATGGGTAGCTAGAATGATGGAGGTTCCATTTCTGGAGATTTCTGTTAATAGTCCCATCAGCATTGCCTGTCCTCCGGCATCTAAGCCGACTGTCGGCTCATCAAGGACTAGGACATCAGGATTCAGAGCAATGATGCCAGCGATAGCGACTCTTCTTTTTTCTCCTCCTGATAATTCAAAAGGAGATCTTTCGTAATAGGAATGATCAATACCGACTAAGGCTAAAGCTCTTTTAGCAGAGGCAATAGCTTCTTCGTTGGTGGCTCCAAAGTTCTTAGGCCCATAGGAGACATCTTTAATGACGGTTTCTTCAAAGATTTGGTATTCAGGGAATTGGAATACTAATCCAACTCTCTTTCTTAATGTCTTAATATCCTTTTGCTTCTTCTTATGCTTCTTTTTCATGGCATGCGTATTGATGACATCTGTAGGAAGACCATGCTTTTTCTTATACTCTAAAGTCATATCAATAACATAGTCGTTTACTTGGACGATTCCAGAAGTCGGAAGAAGTAAGCCATTAAGGTGCTGAATCAAAGTTGATTTGCCAGAGCCCGTTTCTCCAATCAAGGCAGTAAAGCAATGGTCCTTGAACAAAAGATTGATATCAGAAAGAGCCTCTCTAGAACTAGGGAGACCTTCATCGTAGGTGTAAAAGACATGCTTGAGTTCTATTGGCATAGCTTTTTTAAAAGCTCCTCATCACTATCAATAGGACCTAAGTCATAACCTTTGTTCTTTAAATCCTTTGCTAACTTATGGGCGAAAGGAATATCGAGCTGAATGCTTTTAAGTAAAGAATCCTGTGAAAAGACATAGCTGGGCTTGCCATCTAAAATAATCTTTCCGTCATTCAAGGTGATAACTCTATCAGCATCATAGGCTTCATCGATTTCATGTGTGATATTCAAAACCGTCAGGTCAGGATTATCTTTTCGGCTTGCTTTAATGAATTCCCTTATGCTTCTTTTGCCTTTAGGATCAAGCATAGCCCCTGCCTCATCCATGATTAGGATCTTAGGGCGTCTAGCTATGACTCCAGCCAAAGCTACTCTCTGTTTCTGACCGCCAGAAAGATTAGAAGGCTCGGTATCAAGGTAATTAAGCATACCGACCCTTTTAGCACAATCGTGAATGATATCATCCATTTCATAGGAAGGCACTCTAGCATTCTCTAAGCCAAACGCTATATCATCTCTGACTGTGGCCCCAATAAACTGGCTATCAGGATTCTGAAAGACTAAGCCGATGTCTTTACGCAAAAGAAGAGCGTTGTCATCTGTCATTTTGACACCGAAAATGTAAATATCGCCAGAGTTTTGGACTAGGATACCATCAATCAATTTTGCTAAGGTTGATTTACCCGAGCCATTATGTCCGATTACCGAGACATACTGGCCTTTTTTGATATCAAGGTTAGCATTAACAATATTTAGTTTTGTTCTTTCATACCCAAAACAGAGGTTCTTTAAGAAAATAGCAGAATCACTAGGTATGGCTGAATCCTTTTTTAAAAGCTCTATTTCTTTCTTTTTAGTTCTCATCTTTTCTTGTCTTTTTGTATTTAATGATCTGATAGATCCAGAAGACTATTAAGCTTGCCCCCAATAATGATGCCCAAACCACTGCAAAAATCCAGGCTTTGCTGGAGACAGAGGTGGAATTGATGATACCATAAAGCATTCCTAGGACAATAGCACCACAGATGATGATAACGATGGTTGAGACTAAGCAATGCTTGATAGGAAACTTTGTGTGCTCAGCGTAGGGGTTGTTTTTAGTTCTCTTCATTGGTTCTCCTTAAAGGTGATGATTGGAAGCTTGCCAGTATATTCCTCATATTCGATATGAGCCATATCCAGCATTCTTCTAGCAGCGATTTCTTCATCGGTGTCATGATATTTATCAGAAATAAAGATTATCTTTTTGATTCCTGACTGAATGATAGCCTTAGTGCATTCGTTGCAGGGGAAGAGAGTTACATAGACAGTCGCACCATGTAAATCATGGTTGCTGTTTAAAATGGCATTTAATTCAGCATGGCAGACATAAGGGTACTTGCTATCTAAGAAAGCTTTTCCATCAGCATGGCTAGCCCAAGGGATAACCTGGTCATCAATACCAATCGGCATGCCATTATATCCTAAAGAAAGGACTTTATGGTCAGGGGAGACAATGCAGGCTCCTACTTTAGTATGGGGATCCTTGCTTCTTAAGGAAGAAAGGACAGCAATAGACATAAAGTATTCATCCCAAGAGATATTATCAAAATGCATGTTACCCTCCTACATAGGCAATCATAAAAATCGATATTAATTATATTATTTAATTACCTTATTTACTACTGCTTATTTATTTAAAGTTTCTTAAAATTAAAAGAGGCTGCCTAGAGGCAGCTCTCCATTAGACGTCTTTTTTGGTCGACTTGATGTTAATTCGGTTGATAGCTCGCTTAAGCTGAATTTCAGCGTTGTTGGTTTCAACAACTGTCTTAGCCTCTTGAAGAAGCTTCTCAGCCTGAGTCTTACTGGCAATAGCACGCTGCAGATCAATCTCTTCAACTGATTCCACAGAAGTGACTAAAAGCCTTGCGACATTCTTATCATGCATGAAATATAAGGCACCGCCAGAGGTGGCATAATGATAAATGTGGCCGTTGTTTTTAATGACAACCGGGCAGATTTCTATGTTAGCAATTAAGTCAATATGGTGAGCTAAAAGTGTCATTTGACCTTCACTAGTCTCCAAGGTCAAAGACTGAGCATCCATATCAGGAAGCCTTTTGTCTGGTGTAAATATTTCAAGCTTGAAAGTATCCATAAAAGCCTTTACTTCTTAACAGCAACAGGAGCATTTGCTAAAAGCTCCTTGCCTTTTTCTTCAGCTTCTTGGAAAGTACCGACATAAGTGAAAGCCTCTTCAGGAAGATTATCTCCCTTACCATCAAGAATCGCTTTGAAGGAAGCAATCGTATCTTCGAGATGAACAAACTTGCCCTGACGTCCAGAGAATTTTTCAGCTACAAAGAAAGGCTGAGAAAGGAAGTTTCTGATTCTTCTTGCACGAGCAACGGCTAACTTATCTTCCTCAGAAAGTTCATCGATACCTAAAATAGCGATGATATCCTGAAGGTCCTTATATTTCTGAAGAATAGCCTGAACCTGACGGGCAACTTCATAATGTTCCTGACCGACAATATTAGGATCAAGGAAGTTAGATGAAGAAGCGAGAGGATCAACAGCCGGATATAGGCCTAAAGAAGCAATGCCTCTATCCAAGACGGTCTTAGCATCAAGATGGGAGAAAGTCGTAGCCGGAGCCGGATCTGTTAAATCATCAGCAGGGACATAGACGGCCTGAATAGAAGTAATGGAGCCATCCTTAGTAGAAGCAATACGTTCCTGAAGTTGTCCCATTTCAGTAGCTAAAGTTGGCTGATAACCGACAGCTGATGGCATACGTCCTAAAAGGGCGGAGACTTCAGAACCAGCCTGAGTGAAACGGTAAATATTATCAATGAAGAGTAAGACATCCTGATGGGAGACATCACGGAAATATTCAGCCATAGTCAAAGCTGATAAGCCGACTCTCATACGGACGCCAGGAGTCTCGTTCATCTGACCAAAGACCAAAGCAGTATTCTTTAAGACACCGCTCTCCTTCATTTCGTTGTAAAGATCGTTACCTTCACGGGATCTTTCACCGACACCGGCAAATACCGAGATACCGTGTTTCTGAGTAGCAATATTGTTCATAAGTTCCTGAATCAAAACCGTTTTGCCGACACCGGCACCGCCGAATAGTCCAACCTTACCGCCTTTGATATAAGGGCAGAGGAGATCAATGACTTTGATGCCAGTCTCATAGACTTCAACCTTAGTAGACTGATCCTGGAATCTCGGAGGATCGTTATAGATTGAATGATATTGATCATCGACAAAAGGACCGCCATTATCAATTGGCTGGCCTAGGACATTAAACATACGTCCTAATACTGGTCTTCCAACCGGTACTTTGATTGGACTCTTGGTATCCAAGACTTTTAATCCTCGTTGAATACCATCAGTTGCACCCATAGCGATGCATCTAACAGTATCATCTCCGATATGCTGGACGACTTCCATTGTTAAGTCGCTGCCATCGCTCTTCTTGACTTTCAAAGCCATGAGAAGCGGAGGAATAGTTGTCTCAGTGAAGCGGACATCGAGAACCGGTCCGACAGCTTGAACTAATGTTCCATAATTTTCATCAGCCATTTTTTACTCCTCCTATTAATCATCATCGTCTTTGCCGGCGTTAGCACCGGAGACGACTTCAGTGATTTCCTGAGTGATTGCACCTTGACGGGCTTTGTTGTAGACGATCTTCAACGAATCTTTGATCTTATCAGCTGAATCAGTAGCAGTTTCCATAGCATTTCTTCTTGATGATTGCTCAGAGAGTTCGGATTCAATTAGCTTGCTATATAAAGTAGCATCGATGTAGTGAGGTAAGACTAAGTCAGCAACAGCTTCAGGGCTTGGGTCAAAGATAGGTTCATAACCGATCATTTCATCATCATAGCTAGTGACATCGTCATCATCCTGGCTAGAGATAATTTTCTTTTTATCGATATCAAGAGGGAGAAGCTGTTTCATAGTTGTGACAAAGGATAAGGAGTTTCTATATTCGGTATAGACTAGGGTAACTGTCTTATAAAGCTGAGTACGGTAAAGACGGTAGAAGTAATGTCTCATGGCTTTAACGTTGTTATAAGTAAACTGATCCATCAAAGAAAGATAATCATCATGATGGATGTATTTTGATTCCTTGTAATGAATGTAGCCTTTTTGTCCAATGAGAAGTAATTCATCATCAGGTTTAAGTAAAGGGTCAATCATTCTAAAGATGTTGTAGTTATAGGAACCACAGAGACCTAAAGAAGAAGTCACAATGATATAGAGATTCTTGGTATCGGAAAAATGCTGAAGACAGGCAGGCGTTTTGATTTTAGAGAAGTCCATGGAATCAACAGTGATATTCATGACTTCTTCCATGCCTTGGGTATAACCCTTGTTTGCTTCATACATCTTTCTCCACTTCTGATACTTGACTGAGGCAACTAATTTCATTGCCTTAGTAATCTTCTCAGTGGACTGGATGGTTTGAATTCTTCGTTTAGTGGCAACTAAAGAATCAGACATTGATTTCCTCCAAACCGGCTTTCACATTCTTAACGGCATCCTGAATCATCTTCTTAGTATCGTCGCTTAAAAGCTTTGTTTCATGGATATTAGTGAAAATCTGAGGGACGTTATTAGAAATATATTCATGGCAGTTACGGAGTACCATATGAATCTGATCAAGAGGAATATCATCAATAAGTTTAGACTGGGCAATATAGATATCGACAATCTCATCTTCCATGCTTAAAGGCATATATTGTTTCTGCTTTAAGACTTCCATTAAAACAGCACCATGTCTTAAGACATTCTTGGTTACCTGATCCAAATCAGATCCGAAACGAGAGAAGTCTTTTAATTCAGCATAGTTAGCTAATTCAATCTTGATAGAGGCAGCTACACTCTTCATAGCCTTAATCTGAGCAGCTGAGCCAACACGGGAGACAGAAAGACCAGAATCAATAGCCGGTCTTTGACCGACATTGAATAAATCAGTGCTTAAGAAAATCTGACCATCAGTAATGGAAATGACATTAGTAGGAATATAAGCGGAAATATCACCAGCCTGAGTTTCAACAATCGGCAATGCGGTTATTGAACCGCCGCCTTTTTCATTGGATAAATGGCAGGCTCTTTCAAGCAATCTAGAATGAAGATAGAAAATATCTCCAGGGTAAGCTTCACGGCCAGGGCTTCTTTTAAGCAATAACGAAAGGGTACGGTAAGCGACAGCGTGTTTTGATAAATCATCATAAATAATGAGGACATCTTTGCCACGTTTTTCCCAATACTCAGCGATAGAAGTGGCAGCATAAGGAGCAATATAAAGCATTGGAGCTGATTCAGAAGCGGAAGCGTTAACGACAACAGTGTATTGTAAAGCATCATTTTCTGTTAGTTTAGTAACAATCTGGGCAATAGTGGAATTCTTTTGACCAATTGCACAATAGACACAAATGACATCTTTATCCTTTTGGTTAATGATGGTATCAATAGCAATAGCAGTCTTACCAGTCTGTCGATCACCGATGATTAGTTCACGCTGACCCTTGCCGATAGGAATCATAGAATCAATAGCTTTGATACCAGTCTGTAAAGGCTCAGTAACTGGTTGACGATCCATAATGGCAGGAGCTGGAGCTTCAATAGGAGCTTCTTGGCTGGTCTTGATATCACCTTTGCCATCGATTGACTGACCTAAGGCATTGACGACTCTTCCTAGCATCTCATCACCGACTGGAACTGAAACGACTCTTCCAGTTCTCTTTACCATATCTCCTTCATAGATTGAGGTATCTTTACCTAAAATAACGACACCGACAGAATCTTCGTTGAGGTTCATGACCATGCCATAAACGTTGTTGGGGAAAAGAACTAATTCTCCATACATGGCTTTATCTAATCCATAGATTGTAGCGATACCATCACCAACTGTGACAACGGTACCGACATCTGATGTTTCAATCTTGTTCTCATAGCCAGAAATCTCTTTTTTGATGAGATAACTGATGAGATTGACGTTATTGTTATCTGACACAGTGTTTTTCCTCCGATTCTTATCAGTCTTTATAGGTAAGACGATCTTTGATATTATTTAATTTCGTATCGACTGAGTAATCATAAAGAGTATCTTCTAAATAGATTTTCATTCCGGCTAAGACCTTCTTGTCGATAAGGACTTTGAAGGTAACTCTTTGTGAGAGTCTCTTCGAGAAGATATCTTCGATTTTTCTAAGCTCTATTTCTGAGATTTCGTAAGGAGCATAAATAACTCCTTCTAAGATTCCCATCAAACGGTGGTAGCAGTGTTGGTAACTTTCGTTAATGGTAGGGAAGCCTTTTACTAAACCTTTATAAGTCAGGACTTTGAGAAATCCTAAACTAGCCTTATTGATGCTATTGCTGAAAGCTTCATTCAGGATTTTTTCTTTCTCATTACGGCTGATTAAGGGAGAATCAAGAAAAAGAACTAAATCCGGGTTTGCAGTAAAAACACCTTCCAATAGTGAAAGGTCATTGCCGTAGTCGACAACTTTGTTGTCTTCTTTAGCAATTTGAAACAGAGCTTCAGCAAAATGCGTCAATAATGACTTGTTCATTACTAGTGCTTTTCAGCCTCATCCTTCTTCATCTGGTCGATGAAATCACTAACGATCTTGTCGTTATCATCTTTAGTAAGCTCACGTCCAATGACAGCTTTAGAGGCATCAAGGGCAGTATTCACAATTTCGTTATGGGCTTTGCGCTCCATATACTGTTTGCGTTCTTCTAGGTCCTTATCAGCTTGCTGCTTCTTGAATTCAATTTGAGCCTGGGCATCAGCCATTATCTTATCGGCATCAGCCAAAGCTTCTTTATGGGCTTGCTCGACAATCTGGTTAGCCTTTACTCGGCTAGCTTTGATGTTGCTATCAGCAACTTCCTGAGCTTCTTTAGCATCAGAAACCTTCTTTTCGGAATCCTTGATATTGTTATCAATGTAATCTTGTCTCTCATGGAGCTTCTTTTTAATAGGCTTATAGAGGAATTTAAAGACAATAAAGACCATGACAGCAAAAGCACCCAGCTGTGCTAAACAAACCCAAAGGTTTGGAAGAGCATTAGCTATGGTTTCCGAAATACTACTGCTGATATTGTCGGCATCACAGGAAGTAAGTGCCACCGAAGAGAGAAGTAAAAGAAGGAGAGATTTTTTATTCTTCTTCATTCGACCCTCTCTACTTAGCGACAAAGATTAAAAGAATTGAGAGAACCAAGGTGTAAATAGCGCAGGTTTCGACTAGAGAGCAACCTAAAATCATAGTTGATCTAATCTTACCGGCAGCCTCAGGGTTACGGGCAATACCTTTAACGGCATTGACGCAAACCAAAGCTTCGCCAATTGAGACTAAAGACATAACGGTGCAGATGATACCAATAGCGATGTACTTCATTCCGGTAGCAAAGCCGGTGGTGTCTTCTAAGAAAGTAAGTAACATAATGATCCTCCTTTAAATAAATGGATCTTCCTAGTTGGCTGCTTTTGCCTGTTGAGCAATCGTAGTCTTTAAACTGACGGTGTTAACCATCTTCATCTGCTCTTCGATTTCTGGACCTTCCTGTGCGATGTCCATCATCGTGATCATGACGAAGACCAACGTCTGTATTAACCCGCTGAAAACATCAAAGTAGGCATGGAAGAAGGGCATTACAGCAGGAGCTAGGATCAAACCCCAACCAGTGTTTCCTAAAGCACCATAAACCAGGGTGCTTAAGCAGAAACCAGCTAAAGCGTTTCCGAAAAGACGGAGAGATAAGGAAATCATCGGAACCCAAAGAGTGGCTAAGCCGATGACGGGAATTGGTGAAACAAATCTCATTAAGTATTTGGCATGTTGGAACTTAATAGCATAAACCTGAATAAGCATTAAGGAAATAAAGCCAATCATTAGAGGGAAAGCTAGGTTAGTGAAGGGATTAGGCAAAGCCGTAAATAATTTGCTGCTATTGATGATGGCATTGTCTCCAATTACGATAAAATTAGGAATACCAATCATACCAATCATAAAGCCAACAAAGATATAAGCAGCTAAGGCAATGACATAACCGGCGAAATTGCCATAGACAGGCCCCATTAGATCTTCGACCTGCTTATCGGCAAAGGAAACTATCATCTCACCAATTGAAACAATACCCTTAGGTTTATCTAAAGGCTTGTATTTCTTACCTTTAAAATAGACGACCAAACAAAAAATGCAGATGAGAAGCATCGTTAACAGACTGCTGATGAATTCTAAGGGCATTACATTACCAAAATCTGTCCTTAATATGTTCTCGGTGTTCATGAATTTTTACTTAGTGTTTATTTTATCTTTATTACTAACTATCATCTTACTACTATTATTTTCATTCATATAGGTAAAAACAATAGATATTATATATAAAATCAAAATCTCTGTGGGAGGAATTAAAATAGCGTAAGCGCTTACTGAATTATGAATCCAATAAACGTTGAACCAAACCAGGGTTGGAATGAGGCATCCAGCTATCATCATGAGGTATCTTAAGATAATTAAAACAACCATTTTAGCAACATGTTTATCGATTTCTTTCGGAGTGCTGACTTCAGTAATAATAATAGGTAAGAAGAAAGCAATTGGTATAGCGGTAAAGAGAGAAAAACCATAAAATCTCAGGCAAACTAAGACTATTGTAACTATCATTAGACAGGCTGAATAAGCAATCAAGAACAGCCATTCTTTTTTTGTAATATTCTTCATAATTATTCTCTAGACTACTTTATCATTTTTGCTTAGCAAACTAAAGAAAATAATAGAAACCGTATTCATTTGTAAAATGGGGTAAACCAGTAACTCATTTTTAGATGCTTTTTAAGTTTTGAAATAAACTTTCGCTAAATCGGTTGACACCACGATATTGATAAACTATAATTTACCTTGCTTTGGGCGTTTAGCTCAGCTGGGAGAGCATCTGTTTGACGTACAGAAGGTCATAGGTTCGATCCCTATAGCGCCCACCATTAAAGCAGAAATAAGCCTCCTAAGCGTAGGCTTTTTTCTTTAGACGGAGCAGTACCCAAGCGGTTCAAGGGAACGGTCTTGAAAACCGTCAGTAGGCTTATACCTAGCAAGAGTTCGAATCTCTTCTGCTCCGCCAGTGGTCTTGTATCCGAACCTTGTATGTCCATCATTATGGGTTCGGTGTAGAGGTCAGAGGTGACGAATGGCAGAAATGGCTTCGTCAGCACAAGGCCTCAAGATAGCGGAAATCGTCTCGAAAGGGACGATTTTTTGTTGTAATCGGCAAATTCTAGCAAGGAAAGATGTTACATAGTTGTATAATGTTATCGTGAGATATAGCGATGCAATAAAAGAGCTGAGAAAGCGGATGCTTGTCAGCCAGAGCGAACTGGCCAAAAAGCTTGGTGTTTCCTATGCGACTGTGAATAGATGGGAGAACGGATTGCATGAACCCACCTATGCAGCTAAGAGAAAATTAAGACTGCTTTTTGAAAAGTATAATATCGAGGAGTGCTGAGAATATGGAAGAAAATGAAATCACTGCTTTAAAAAGACAAATAAATGAGCTTTCAGCGGAACTAAATTCTCAAAAAAAATATGGATTGGTGTGGGATAAAGAGAAAGTGCCTGAAAGAGTCGTCCAAGAATGTGAAAAAAAGATTCCCGTGTTAGCCCCATCTTCTCACGATTTTGCTTTAAACGCGGGAATAACCGATAACCTATTAATTGAAGGCGATAACTATCATTCATTAGTCGCTTTGAATTATATATTACGAAATACCATTGACGCTATTTATATTGATCCTCCATATAACACAGGGGAAAGAGACTTCATTTACAATGACAATTATGTTGATAAGGAGGATGGATACAGGCACTCAAAATGGTTAACTTTTATGCAACGCCGGCTTTGCTTAGCTCGAACACTTTTAAAAGATGACGGCGTTTTATTCGTTAGTATTGGAGATGATGAAGTTAATAATATTGGATTGTTGTTAGCCAGTATTTTTGGCGAGCAAAATTTTATTGGCCTTTTGCCGAGAATTGGGAAAAAGAGTGGCAAAACAACAACTACTATCGCAAAGAACCATGATTACGTATATATATACACAAAAAACAAGGATCTTGTCACTTTTGCTGAACAAGCAAATGACCGTGACGAAAAAAATCTTTTAAAAGATGAATTCTATGAAGAAAGAGGGGCATACCGCTTAAATCAATGCCTTGATTATGATTCCTTAACATATGGCAAGTCCATGGATTACCCTCTTACTATAAACGGCGAAACTTTCTACCCGGGTGGCTCGAAAAAAGATTGGGAAAGAAGACAAGCCGGTGAGCACGGAAAATTTGATTGGACTTGGCGCTGGTCTCCCGCTAAAGTCGATTTCGGGCTTAAAAACGGATTTATCGTTATTAAAAACGGAAAAAGGAAAAGAATTTATACGAAGACGTACACAAAAGTTTCAATTGTTGAAAGAAATGGGTCATATACTCTTGAAAAAGTTGATGATACTAAGGCTTTTAATAGTTTAGTTTTTACAGATAATAAGTATTCAAACGATAATGCGAAAAAGGAATTTGCCTCGTTCGGGATTGATGAAAAATTTGATTTTCCCAAACCATCTTCTTTAATTAAAACCTGCCTTCAAATGATTCCCAAAAAAGACATGGTTGTTTTGGACTTCTTTGCAGGATCGGGCACTACAGGGCAAGCTACATTAGAACTTAATAAAGAAGATGGCGGCAATAGAAGATTTATTCTTTGCACCAACAACGAAAATGGCATTTGCGAAAATATAACATATCAAAGAATAAAGACAGTTATTACCGGAAAAAAAGTTGATGGGACTAAGTTTAAGGATCCGGCACCTGGCAATCTCTATTTTTTCAAAACAGCGTTCGTGGATGATTCCGATAATACCGATCAGGCCAAATACAATCTCGTAAGTCAATTGGATCCGCTGCTTTGCATTCAAGAAAGCGTTTTTTTACCAATAAATCGCACGAACTACTCTTCCCATTATTCCACTGAAAATGGCAAACGGCATCTATTCATCTACAACGATTACTTTAACGATGAAAGGATGAAAAGATTTAAGGAGGATGTGGCAAAAGCTCAGGGTGAGAAGATAGTTTATATCTATTCTGAAGACAATGAGGTCGATGAATCCCTGTTTGAAGATATCCCGGAGTGCGATGTCAGGCCGATCCCTGAGAAAATCTATGAGATTTATAAGCAAATTGTCGCGGGAATAAAGAGGGGTGAATGAGAATTATGATTTTCGAATTGAAGGATTACCAAAGGGAAGCCGTTGCCGAACTAAAAGATTATTTCGAGCTTGCCTTCAAGCGTGGGACAAAAAAGGAAATTGTCTTCAAAGCCCCTACAGGATCAGGGAAGACGCTTATGGCATCCACGCTGTTCGATATATTGGCCAGGGAAAACCAAGATGCGAACTTTTGCGTTCTTTGGTGCTGCCCTGGGAAGGGTGATCTCCAAAAGCAGTCATACGATGCTGTAAAATCATATGTAGGCGGCGACCCTGCTTGCACACTTCTTGAACAGGATTTCTTCGGATCAAGAAAATACATCGACGATAAGGAAATCGTTTTCGTAAATTGGGAAAAACTCATTCAGAAGGACAGAGAAACAGGAGAATGGGCAAACAACTTGATGAAGGACCAGGAAGGGATGAACTTCATCGAGGTTCTCGACCAAACCAAAAGGAACGGATCTAAGCTTATTTTGGTTATTGACGAATCTCATATAGGCTCAAGCCAGAAAACAAGAATAAAAGAATTTAAGGATACAATCATCATTCCAGACCTGACTTTGGAAATGTCGGCTACCCCTTTGAGTTCTCACGTTGATGTGGAAATTGATCCGCAAAAAGTCATTGATGAAGGGATGATTAAGGAAAATGTAATTGTCAATGAGGGCATTTCTTCTGAAGACAAAAGCATAAGCGAAGAAGACAGTGAGTTGCTTATCCTCAGATTGGGCGAAGCCAAGAGAAAAGCGATAGTTGAAAGATACAAAGAACTTGGAGTGAACGTCAATCCCCTAGTGCTCGTTCAGATTCCGAACAAGGATGAAGGGGAAGCCAAGAAACTCGTAATCCAGGATTTTTTGCGGAACATCGGTATCACCACAGACAATGGCAAGCTGAAATTATGGTGCGATGGGGCCGCAGTCTTTGATAAGAAAGCAATTCGAAAAAGTGATGACATTACAGAATACTTGATTTTTAAAACAGCTGTTGCTACCGGGTGGGATTGCCCAAGAGCTCATATCTTAGTTAAATTTAGAGACGGAAACTCTGAGACATTTGAAATACAAACAATCGGAAGAATCCTCCGTACTGCCGAAGCCAAGTCGTATGGCGACGAGCTTCTCGACAATGCCTATATGTTTACCAACATTTGGCGTTTTGAAACCAAGGCAGACACCTACAATCCCAATAGAATCAAGACTGCCTTTGCTGAGATGAGGAAGCCTTACAACAAGCTTAGCATCTGGGGCCAAACTAAACTTCGCTCTTTCTACCGTTCAAGGCAGGGGAATTATAATTCCGCAGACAGCAGGTTCGACGCTTTCTTCATGCGCTCCTTTATGAAGAGATTCAGCTTGGTAGATTCTGACAAAGAATTGCTTAATGGGGCTTTGGCCGAAAGACTCAAAGAGCATGGACTCAACCTTAGCCTCGATGCTAACGATTTAATCATGACAGAGCAGCAGGTCGGATCTCAGACGGCTGATACTGAACAGTCTATCAGCGGTGATGTAGCTAAAGTACAAATGTCCAAAAGCGATGTACAGGCGACTTACTATCAGCTGATCAATGACAATTTAAACGGTCTGGCTTACGTCAGATCTAGGTCACCAATCAATTCCGCAATAATGAATGCATTCGGGACTTTCTACAATGTTTTCCCAAGGAATCAGAAAGTGGAATGCATAATGAAAATTGTCGTCAACAACCGCGAAATATTTGCCGAAATTCTTTCCGAGGCAACTCGTGATTTCAGAGATATGCTTGTTGAAGAGTTGAAGAGGAAAAATCCGGGAGATGAATATGACTTCAAAATCGATACCTCCAGAGCCTATTCAACGGAGACGCACACACCATTGAGCGGAATGATTAAATCGCTCTACCAGCCGCTATATGTGTTAAAGAATGACGATGAGAATCCAGATAACAAGCTTGAAAAGGATTTCTTAGACTATCTCGACTCGAAAAATGAGGTTAACTGGTATTGGGAGAACGGACCGGAGCTGATGAGGATCAACTTCGGGATACCTTACAACAGCGGTATGAACACGTTCCAACCGGACTTCATCGTCAAGTTTTCAGATGGCTCTGTTGGTATTTTCGACACAAAACCGGCTGGCTTTAGAATCGAGGACACAACTGCTAAGGCAAATGCGCTGGAAGAATATCTCAGGAAGATCAACTTTAATCGCGGATACGATCCGAAAGTTATAGGCGGAATCGTCATCAAAGATGGGACACAATTCTATGTTTACCTTAAACATGCCTACCATGACTATCAAGACAGCCATGAAGGATGGATCAACTTTGAGGAACTCCTCAGAACGATCAAAACGGAAACTGATGTTCAAAGATACCCTCAAGACCACGGCGAATAAAAGGCAAATTAGAAGCAAGAATTCGAACTTAATGAGGCTAACTTCACACCCTAGGCTTCGACGGAATGTATTGCTCAAGCCATCTGAAGCAAACGCATGAATTCCAAGCATATTTACAGGCTGAAATCCGGCGAGGAGATTCGCTGGTTTGGCAACCACCATGGTTTTGTGTTGGTCTATGCCGGGAGAAACGAATTCGATCAGAGATGTTATGAGATACGGAAGCCTACCCCTGAGCAAAGAAGAGGAATAGTATTCCCCTACATTCGCAGCCATGAGGATGAATATATCAAGGTGTCTTTTCTATCCGCAAAGCTCGGCGTGACCGACAGGACGATTCAGTCCGACCTTTCCTATCTTGAAAAGCGAGGGGTGATCAGGAGGGTCCCAGTCATCGGTGAAGATGGGAAGCAGAAACCCAACCGCTTCGAGACCATCCCGATTAAGAACGGCACTTCCCATATGTGCACGCTCGAGAACCTCTACAAGCCATCCAACCCCGCGGGATTCAGGACTTGGTCATGGAACGATTACCTCATGAACGAGGGAAAGACATCTGAGGAGCTCTACGAGCAGTACATGGACCTTCTGGAAGAAAGGAAAGAGCAGGCTGAGAAAAGGGCCAAGTCAATCAGGAAGAGAGCGAAGGAAGCCCATAAGGAATACGACTGCCCGGAAATGTGATTTTCCGGAATTCCGACCACTTCCGGCAGAACGCAAAAATTTATTTTCGCCGATTTCCTTCGATGGAATCGGCGTTTTTCGTTATCGCCTCTATAAGAAGATAGGGTGAAAAAGGCTATTTAAGTGAAGGGGAAGAAGAAGCCCTTCGAGGCTTTTCGCATGAGAGGAGGAAGCAAATGGAAGAAGCGACAATAATAAAGGAGAAGACAATCCTGATGCCGTTGATGGCCGTCGGAAGTTCGGAAACAAAGCCAATCGTCTCTCTACCGCCGTCAGCGGAGGAAAAGATGGATTTCGGGCCCGAAAACGGCTTAAGACAGGAACAGGATAAGGAAGTGGCGCATTGTGCGTCACTCCCCCTTCCGAAGGGTTCGGACAGTGGGGAAACCCACATGGCGGTGACGGAACGGAAAAGGGGGATGAACAACGAGGAAAAACGGAAATTGAGGAGCGTCTCCTACCAGTTCGGGCCCGGCCTTTTGAGACGGATGAACGAAGATGATGTGTTTATGGATAACATCAGGGTGAAGATAGCAAATCTCCATTTTCTGGATGACGTCGTGAAGGACCAGTACAAGAGGCAGGAGGGAGTGGCTCAGATCATCCACGACATGGCATCGGTATGCATGGCCTTAATCTCTCAAGCAGAGAAGGAAAGCGGGTCCACCCTTCCAAAGGAAGCCACGGGTTGGATGTTGAAGGAACTCATGCTGATGGCCTTCATGGGAGCGTTTGTCCTTGAGGAAGAGATTCTCATCCACGAGCCAAAGAAAGGAGAAAACCACGATGCTTAGACCGACGAAAGTCAATCAGGATCCCGCACTCGCGAACAAGGCGGTGCTCTATCTCCGGTATTCATCGGAAAGCCAGACGGAGAACTCCATCGAGGGCCAGAGGAGGGAGTGCACTGCCTTCGCGAAGTCGCACAATCTTGTTGTTCTCGGCGAATACGTCGACCGCGCGATGACTGGGACCAATGATGCCAGGCCGGATTTCCAGAGGATGATAAGGGACTCCGCCAACCACGTCTTCGGCAACGTGATCGTCTGGAAGAGCGACCGTTTCTCCCGCGACATGGTCGACAACATCTCCTACAAAAGGCAGCTGGAAGACAATGGAGTCAGGCTCCTTTCGGCAACCGAAGCTAATCTCGAAGGCCCGATGGGGACATTCCTAGACTCCATCAACGGAGGGCTCAACCAAATGTATTCCGAGGACCTCTCCATCAAGGTGAAAAGAGGAAACCGGGAGAACGTCATCAACGGCAAGCACCTGGGAGGCGTCCTCCAGTTCGGCTACAGGAAGACGGACGATGGGAGATTGGAGATCGACCCAAACGAAGGCTCTATAGCCCAGGAGATATTCCGCCTCTATGGCAAAAGCGACATGTCCGCCCTTGCGATAGCCAAGAAGCTCAAGGCCGGAGGAAAGAGAAGGAACGACGGGAGAGAGATAAGCCACTCCACCATCGAGAAGATGCTGAAGTCGGAAAAGTACATCGGCGTTCTGAAATGTGAGGGCGCTAGGAACGAGAACGCCGTCCCGCCTTTGGTCTCCAGGGAGCTTTTCGACCTGTGCCAGAAGAAGAGGTCGAAGAGGAAGCACAAGAACTTCGCCTATCGCGGGAAGGAGGATTATTACCTCTCGGGCAAGATCGTCTGCGAGAAGTGCGGGGCGATGTTCCTTGGAGAATCCGGGACGAGCCACACAGGGGAGGTCCATTCCTACTACAAATGCAACGGGGCGAAGCGTCACAAATGCGATGCCAAGCCGATAAGGAAGGAGGAGCTGGAGGAGCTCACTTGCTGTTTGACCCTGAGCCTCATGGCGGACGACGAGTTCTCCGAGAAGCTCGCCGACTACATCTTCTCCCAGCAAAAGAACGAGGCTCCGGAGATACTCTCAATGAGGAAAAGAAAGGAAGTAGTCGAGAGGAAGATAGCCAATCTGGTCGATGCCATCAGCGAAGGAATAAGAACCCCGTCCACCAAATCCGCCCTTTTGGCGCTGGAGGCCGAGAGGGACAAGCTGGATGCCGAATTGGGTGAGAAGACAATAAGTTCGAAGAAATTCAGCAAGGAGGAGATCCACTGGGCCATCAGGGAACTAGCGAAGACCGGCGTGGACACCCCGGAGCAAAGGCAGGCGC
>ENA-UOOK01000325-UOOK01000325.1-fermentation-metagenome-genome-assembly--contig:-NODE-325-length-61901-cov-9.398846_pt1 | contig 61901 bp, 51 predicted proteins | sample MGYA00245777_ERZ724023 | MGnify/ENA primary metagenome ERZ724023 (study PRJEB28704, sample SAMN03018312) | fermentation metagenome | biome: anthropogenic terrestrial biome; feature: soil; material... | reverse complement strand
ATGAGCTATAGAATTATTCATCTCCGAAACCGTGAGTGTGTATTTTTATCATTTTGCGATTTTACACAATTTAATACTGTGAATAGTAACTATTTAATTGAAGATCTAACGAACAAAGACATATTTTATTGACAAATAAACTATAGTTTAATATCATATTATTCAACACTTTAATTCGATAAGGAGGTACAATATGAAGACAAACCTAGCTAGAATAAAGAATGACATAGAACAGCTTTCAAAATTTAATGCAACTCCGGGTAAAGGTCTTACTAGAATGACTTTTACCAAAGAAGATAGAGGTGCAGGAGAGTACCTTAAGGAACAAATGAGACAAGCCGGTCTTGAAGTTTTTGAAGATGCTGCAGGGACAATAGTAGGAAGACTTGAAGGCGAAATAGATAGTCCTGTAGTCATGATAGGTTCTCATTATGATTCGGTAAAAAATGGAGGAAATTTTGATGGTCCTGCTGGAGTAGTGACAGGTCTTGAAATTGCCAGACTAATGAAGGATAACAATTTAAAACCTAAGTATCCAGTAGAATTTATAGCCATGATTGAAGAAGAGGGAACTAGATTTGGTGGAGGTCTATTTGCAAGTCGTGCAATTGTTGGAGATGTAACAAGGGAAAGCCTTGATACATTTAAGGATAGCCAGGGAATTTCTATTGCAGAGGCAATGAAGGAATTTGGTTTCGACCCGGATAAGATATATGATGCAGTAAGAAAGCCTGAAGATGTAAAGGCATTTTTAGAACTGCATATAGAGCAAGGACCAATACTAGAGGCACATGGAAAAGATATCGGAGTGGTAGAATATATTGTAGGGATAAATGAGATTCAAGTTATTGTCAAGGGTAGACCTGATCATGCAGGAACTACACCTATGACTATGAGAGCTGACCCTCTAGATACTTCATCAAAGGTTATAAGTAAAATCAGCACCTTTGCAAAGGAGGCAGGGGAAGGTACAGTAGCAACAGTTGGCATTTTAACTGTACTTCCAGGTGCAGCAAATATCGTTCCTGCAGAAGTAAGCTTTACAGTTGATATTAGATCAAAAAAAGCGGAATTAATAAAGCAAGTAAGGAAAAATATTGAAGATTCACTGGAAGAGATTTCTAAATTAAATGGAGTACAATATACTACTATTGACCTATTAAATGTTCCACCAGTTAAGCTTGCTGATGATATAATTGATAAGCTTAATAAATATAGTTATAACCTAGGATTTAAAAAGGAGTTAATGTTGAGTGGTGCTGGTCATGATGCTATGGTAATGACTAAAATAACAGATGTAGGTCTTATCTTTGTACCAAGTAAAGCAGGACGAAGTCATTGTCCAGAAGAGTGGACGGACTATGAGGATTTACAAAAGGGAATAGAAGTAGCTTATGAAACAATTAAGGATATAGCTGAGGTAAAATAATATAAGCTCTTTTCTGGAATAGACCGGAAGAGAGTTTTTTTGTATCTAATTTTTCAAAATAATGAAAAAATATTGTATTGGTATTTACTCTAAGATAGGTTAAAATTAGATTAAGGTGGATATATAAGACATACTAGATATGATTTTTAGTATTTGAAAAAAATGATAGCGAGGTTATTATGAAAAGAAAAGAATTGAGTATAGGAATTATAATATGGTTGTTTTATACAATTATCAATAGATTTACAACTATTCCAAATCTACCTGCTGGAATTATTCAAGGAATAGGTATGTTGCTAATAGTGATAGGCATTTTGCCTAACAAAGCATATGATAGGTTAAAAAGCTGGAAGGAGTCTTTGATTAATTCCAAATAAATAATATTTATTCATAATAGGACACGCCTTGCAATATATATTGTTAATAAATGGTTAAAATAAATCAAACGGAGGTGTAAGAGATGTATGATTTTGTTTTAAAAGATGGACTAGTAGTTGATGGCACAAGAAAACCGCCTTATAAATCATCAGTATGCATTAAGGGTAGTAAAATTGTCGCTATCACAGATGATGCTACGGTAACTGGCAATGAGGTTATAAATTGTAAAGGTAAGATTATTTCACCAGGATTTATAGACCTTCATACACATTCTGATGCATGTCCCCTAAATACCTCTAAGTCTGAAAGTATGTTACATCAGGGTGTAACACTACAAATTGGAGGTAACTGTGGGATATCATTGATACCTTCAAACAAGGAAAAGGAAAAGGAAATTAGAACCTTCTTTGCAAGGACAGTGGAAAAATCTATAGAAGATGAGTCATTAGTAGTGAACAATATGAATGATTATGTTGAAGCTGCAAGTAAAATTAAACAAGCTATCAATAGTGGATTGTTAGTTGGACATGGAACACTTAGAGCCTGTGTTATGGGCTTTGATGATAGGAGACCTACTACCGATGAGCTTGAACAAATGAAGAGTCTTCTTGATAGTGAGTTGAAAAATGGTGCTTTTGGAATGTCATTAGGACTTATTTATCCTCCAAGTAACTTTGGAGATGTAGATGAGTTTGTTGAATTGGCAAAGATTATTAAGGAGAACAATGGTATACTGGCAGTTCATATGAGAAATGAGGGAGATAAGATATTTGATTCGGTTAATGAGATGATAGAGGTGGCTGAGAAATCGGGCGTGCACCTTCATATATCGCATTTAAAGCTGATGGGCAAACCACAGTGGGGGAGATCACAGGAACTTTTAGACCATGTAGAAGCTGCCCGAAAGAAAGGATGCACTATTACATGTGACCAATATCCATATGAAGCAACAGCAACCGGACTAACAGCTTTAATTCCTAGGTGGGCGCTTGATGGCGGCAATTCGAAGATGCTTGAAAGACTAGAGAAAAAAGAAGATAGATTGGTAAAAGATATTTTCGATATAATGGATAAGCGTGGTGGTCCAGAACGTGTAGTTATTGCATCTACACATGGTCATTTAACTGAATTTGATGGTAAAAGCATAGAGGAAGTATCTCAAATATTGGGACTATCACCTGTTGATTCAGTTGTAGAAATATTGCTTAAATGTAAAGGTGAAGTAGCTGCGATTTATTTCTCACTACATCTTAATGATGTATACAATATTATGAAATCGATGGATATAGCAACTGGTTCAGATGGAGTAGATTTTAGTTATGATGTGACATATAACCCACATCCTAGATATTTTGGAACATTCCCTAGGTATTTGCAAACCGTAAGAGAACAAAATTTGATGCCAATAGAGGATGCAGTATATAAAATAACAGGATTACCAGCTAATATCATTCATTTACCCGATAGGGGAGTATTGGAAGTTGGTAAGGTAGCTGATATAACAGTGTTTGATTTTAATGAAGTTAGAGATATGTCCACCTTTAAGAAATCTGCGGTAAAACCAAAGGGAATTGAACACGTTTTTGTAAAAGGTAAACCAGCGCTGTTAAATGGTAAGCAAACTGAAAACATGGAAGGGAGAATAATATTAAAAACTATGTAGGAGCTATTTCCAGAATAGGGCTGATGCTATTGTAATCTGTGATACTCCAGGAGTACGTCCAACAAACCTAAGATTAAATCCTTATAAAAATGTAAGAAGACCAATTTATCCTCTAGATGATGATGTAACTTTTAATGGAATATAGTTATAGTAAAAAATAAAAAGGAGGACTAACAAATGGAAATTGAATTTGGCAGTTGGGCAATTGTACATGCACCATCATTACTAGCATTAATACCACTGATTGTTTATATAGTCATGGCATTCAGAGGTAAAAACAATGTTTCAGGATTAATTACTGGTATTGCATTAGCAGCTATTATGTTTGGATTAAATTTAAAGCAATTGGCTCAAATATTTCAAGCTGCACTTGGTTCGACAACTGTTTTGATAGGTATCATAATATTAGCAGGTGCTGGACTAGGGGTATTGATGTCCGAGACTCGTGTTACTCATACACTTGTTTACTGGATAATAAAGAAAATAGGTGTAAATACACAGACAAAGGCAAAGTTAGCTTTGGTTATCGTTTCAATACTCATCTGCGGTATGTTAGGTACTCTTGGTGGAGGAAATGCAGTTATTGCTCCTATAATGATTCCTATTATGGCTTCATTAGGAATTGCTCCTACAGTAGTTGCTGTATTGTTTAAAACAGCCGGAGAAGTTGGATTGATATTGGGACCTTTGACCGGTGTTACATTGATTACAATGGAAGTAACTGGACTATCATATGTTCAACTGTTACTTTATGCAGCATTACCATTTTCATTAGTATGGTTAATTGGTACCTGGATTGGAGTAAACCGAACACAAAAGAGATTGGAAGGCAAAGAAGTATATAAATTAAGTGATGATATCAAATCAATAGATTCAATAGAAATTCACCCAAAGGAAAAGCGCACTGCAATTGCATTCCTAATAAGTTTTGTATTGCTAGTAGTGTATGGAGTAATAACAAAACAGGGAACAAACTATGCCTTAATAGTAATGATGATATTAGCGGCAGTTATTGCAATATTTAATCGCATGGATATCGATAGCGTAATTGCTTTAATGGGAAAAGGTATGGCTTCTCAGTTTAATATGTTATTAATATTCATTACTATAGAAGTATTGCTAAACTTAGTAACAGCTGGTGGTGGTTTTGATGCTTTAGCTGGACTATTAGGAGGTCTTGCTAAACAAGCTGGTCCATTTGCAGTATATATAATAGCAAGTATAGTTGGAGGATTTGGGATAGAAGCTGCAGCTGTAGCAGAAATAAAGATAATATCTGATATGTTTGGTGGATTAGCTGTAGAAACAGGGCTGCCAATGGCAGTATTTGCAACGAGTATTTTAGCAGCTACGAGAATTACAGGTTCGATTTATCCTACGACTAACTTTGCAGGGCAAATGGGAACAGCACAATCAGAAAATACAAAAGAAGCACTGCAAGCAATGTGGATTTCCGTAGCCATAGTATGGGCTTGGATAATTATCTGGGGATTTATTGGACCAATGATATTAGGATAATGAAATTTTTCTATTATAGCTAGGTATTGAAAAATGCCTAGCTATCTATATTTTTTGCTTTTGCTATTTTGAGTGAAGCTAATGTTTTCCAAATTTTAATGCTCCTAAAAGAAATCTAAATGATATAATGTGATAAACTAATTTAAAACAATAGTTGGAGGTAGAGAATAATGAGATTAGCTGTAATAGGGTTTGGAGGAGTGGGGAAAGCATTCTTAAAACTATTAAATGATAAAAAAGAAGAATTGCTAGAAGAAGGTATAGACCTAAAAGTAAATTACATATTATCTAGCAGAGGTGGAATATATAATCCTAAAGGCATTAATACTATGGAGTTTTTGAATAATTCAACAACTTTTTCAAAGGATATCATATTTGATACGATACTAAAGAATAGAGATGTTGATATGGTAGTAGAAATGACTCCTACCAATATAGAGGATGGGGAGCCAGGAATGACACATATAACAAAATCCTTAGAAAATGGATTTCATGTAGTCACTGCCAATAAAGGACCAATATTACTAGCATATAAAAGATTAAAGGAAATAGCAGCTAAAAGCAATGTTCAGCTTGGTATAGGTTGTACAACAGGAGGAGCATTGCCTACAGTAAATGGTGGGATAATTGATTTGGCTGGTTCTAAAATTCTATCTATAGAAGGAGTGTTAAACGGTACATCAAATTTTATATTAAATGAGATGGAATCCAAAGGCGTAGAATATATGGAGGCTCTAAAGATGGCACAAAAACTTGGTATAGCCGAAACTAACCCTTCACTTGATGTAGATGGATGGGATACTGCTACGAAGCTTTTGATACTAACTAATGTACTAATGAATCAAAATAAGACCATGAATGATGTGAAGGTTGAGGGAATAACTTCTATTACTTCTGCGGATATCAAAGAGGCCGCTAAGAATGGGTTGAAGTACAAACTAATAGGTAGAACTATAAAGAAAGAAAAAGATTTAGAAATATCAGTAAGCCTTCAAAAGATAGATACTGATAATCATCTGTATGGAGTTGAAGGAAAGAATAAAGCTGTAAGATATGTATCTGATACCCTAGGTGATTTAACAATCATTGGAGGAGCTTCCGGAGTAACACCGGCTGCTGCATCTATACTTAGAGATATTGTAAACATTTGTAGAGGTTATAAATTCATACAATAAAAAATCTGATGCTCTTATGCATCAGATTTTTTATTGTACCGGAAACTTAGCTACTTTACTTCTATTTTTCCATCTTCAATCAGCTCATTGGCAACCCATCTGGCTACCTTTCCAGTAATCGTAATACAGTGAGCTTTTCTTTCAGGGCTCATAAAGTTATCACCTTTCCATTGCCTTGTAATAACTCTACAGCAGTTTGATTTATATTCATCCATAATATAATCATGAAGCTTCTTTGACATTTCAAACATCTTTGGTTCCATTGGTTCACCTTCGACTCTTCCGTAAACCATACCTAGAGCCATTTGTCCGCCGGATACTGCACCACAAAGGCAGCCTGCTTTACCCATACCTATAGGAAATCCACTTGCAAGTTTAACAACATCTGCGCTATAAGGCATTCCCAATAGTTCATTTATTGTTTGCCAAACTGCTTCACTACAATAATAAGTACCAGAACGGAAAAGTTCCTCTGCATTCTTAGTTACCATATCAAGCATTTCATCTTTTGTTAATTCTGCACTTAATGTTGTCATTTCAGTCCCCCTAATAAATTTTTATTGTAAATCTAACATTATTTAAGCTTTTGTAATAGCCTCTTTTTTGAATAAGAAAGTCACATATTTTAAAAGTACATAAATAACTATAATTGCCGCTACTAATTCTTCGAACATTACGAGATACTTAAGGAATGAAATAGTATTCCCTGATTTAACTAAAAAACCATTTGTTAACTTTAAGGACAAACCGCTAATTACCAAAGGGAATGTGAATCCTGAATAACTTGGATAGAATTTAAGTTGTAATAGCTTAGGTAAATAAATAAGTACCGCGAAATATGTAAATTGTGATACTATAAGTAAAAAATATACAATCAACATATTTTTTTCTGTAAAGGAATTCATATATCCTGCTAAACACAAGCTTGCTGGTGCACAAAGAATAGCAATACCAGGCTGTGCAGGCTCAGGAATCTCTTTAACTATGAAAGTTCTTTTTAAAACAATTGGTAGTAGAACTAAATAAGCTATAAAGCCAAAGTAAAATGCGACTTTCCCTAAAGACTGCATTTCAAATGCCCCAGAGGTTACACTAGCTACAACTATTCCTACATAAACAATATACCAGCTGGGGAAAACTTTTTTAATATTGAAATTAGAAACAAATTTGATAGTAAAAGAAATCATCAATACTAAATGAAGTATAATACCAATAACCCAAAAGTAATATGCAAATTGGGTATTTATTGGTTTTAAATATACTGCCAATAGCATAATTGACATCGATAATGTAGGAAAAACACTTGCTACAGCTGGAGAATCAAGTGCCTCTCTAACACCTTTTGGAAACATAATGATTTTTAACAATACTAATACTAGGATAATACCTGAGGCAAGTCCCAAAATATTTCTTAGTGGGTTGCTATATGACTGTATCAGATTACCTAATGCAGCCAATCCTAACATAAGTCCAGTAATTGGAACTGGCAATTTTTTAACAATATTTTTCACGCTATACCCCTTCCTTATTTTTCTTATTAATGAATAGTTTATCATAGCTTGAAAAGAACTTTAAATAGATATAATTAATACTTTCAAAGGGTGTTATAAGCAAAGCTTATTTATGCTTTGACTTTAAAGCGAAAACATGGTAAAATTTTTAAATATTAATTAAAGTGAGGTTTTAGAAATGGAAAATAAACCGCAAAACCAGTTACAAAAGAGATATGGATTATTTACTGCTATTGCAATGGTAGTTGGTATAGTAATCGGAAGTGGGGTATTCTTTAAAGCTGAAGCAGTATTGAAGGCTACAGGTGGTAATATACCAGTGGGAATTGCTGCATGGGTCATTGTCGGACTAATCATGGTTATATGTTCTTATACTTTTGCAATCATGGCATCAAGATATGAAAAGGTAAATGGTGTAGTGGATTATGCTGAAATGGTCGTCAGCAGTAAATATGGTTACTATGTAGGCTGGTTTATGACAATTATATATATTCCTGCTTTAACCTCTGTTCTTGCATGGGTATCTGCACGATATACAGGTGTTCTTCTTGGATGGGACATCACTGGCGGATCTGTAATGACCATTGCTTGTTTCTATTTGATAGCTAGCTATGCAATAAATGCATTATCTCCAGTTTTGGCAGGCAAATTTCAGGTATCTACTACAATAATTAAACTTATTCCGCTTATGCTTATGGCAGTAGTTGGAACCGTTGTAGGATTATCAAACGGAATGACTGTAAACAATTTCAATCATGTTGTGGACTCCGGTATTGGTACAAGTAGTGGACTTTTTGCTTCAGTTGTTGCTGTAGCATTTGCCTATGAAGGCTGGATTATAGCCACGTCAATAAATGCAGAGCTTAAAGATTCTAAAAAAAATCTGCCAAGGGCTTTAGTCATTGGTTCATTGATAGTTGCATTTGTTTATATTTTTTATTATATAGGACTTACCGGTGCTGTTTCCACAGAGACGTTAATGGAGAGTGGTGAAACAGGAGCTATGTTAGCTTCCCAAAATATATTTGGCACCGTAGGTGGAACCTTAATCTTTGTATTTGTTATTATATCATGCTTAGGAACCTTAAATGGTCTTATGCTTGGATGCACTAGAGGTATGTATTCCCTTGCAGTTCGAAACAAAGGACCACTTAGAGAAATGTTTAAGCAAGTTGATGAGATTAGCAATATGCCAACTAATTCCGCAGTATTAGGAGTGTTACTAAGTGCCGTTTGGTTATTATACTTCTATGGTGCAAATCTTACAGATCCGTGGTTTGGAGTATTCTGTTTTGATTCCTCGGAGCTGCCAATCATAACCCTATATGCTGCTTATATACCAATTTTTATTATGATGATGAAAAAAGAGAAGGGTTTAAGTACGTTTAAACGCATAGTAATGCCACTACTTTCAATTATTGGTTGCTTATTTATGGTAGTAGCTGCAATACTAGCTCATGGTATGGCTGTTGTATATTATCTCATAGTCTTTGCTGTAATCATGTTTATTGGATCATTTTTTAAAAACTAGAACTAAATAAGAAAATATATGAATCCTCTCATCAATTGATGAGGGGATTTTTTCAAAGCTTACCATACTATGAGCTAATGTGATATAATTTTCATAGCTATAGGCGTAAGAATTGGAAGGAGTAATGCTTATATGAAAATTGTTACAGGACGTGCCAAGACTGGAAAATCTACATATATATTTGATGAAATCAAGAATGAAATAGATGTTAACAAAAGTGAAAATCTTATCCTTATAGTTCCTGATTTGATGACATATCAGACTGAATATGATATTATTCATAGATTAAGTTGTGATGGTATTATGAATGTTGAAGTCCTCAGCTTTAAGAGGTTAGCAAGTAAAATACTTGAGGAAACAGGCAATATGAAAACTAAGGATATAAACGTCTATGGAAAGATTATGCTATTAAAGCAAATATTCGAGGAAAATTCTAAGAACCTAAAATTGTTTAAAAATGCCAGTAATCATGAAGGCTTTTTAAAAGAATTTAACTTACTTGTTCAGGAGCTTAAGCAGAACTTAATAAGTCCAGCTTCATTGGCAGAGGCATCGAATGATATAGATGATTATTTTCTTAAAAGTAAATTGCAGGATATTCAGCTTATTTATTCGAAATATAATGAGTTAACATTGGACAAGTATTTTGACGAAGAAGATAAATATGCTCTAGTTATATCCATGATAAAACATTCGAATTATATAAAACAGTCAAAAATTTGGATTGATGGTTTTGAAAGCCTCAATAACCAAAGGATAATGCTTATAAAAAGTTTGGTAGACAATTCTAAAGCTGTCACCTTGTCTCTAAATATTGATTCATCCTATCTAAAACAGCTAGAAGTCTTTGATGATTGGGAGGCATTTAAAGCTATATATGATACCTTTGAATCATTAAAGAAAGTAGTAGGGGACGATATTGAAATTATTTCATTATCAGAAAATAGAAATCCTTCTCAAGAAATATCTACAATTGAAAAGAATCTATTTTCAATTAATACAGATGAATTCAGTGAAGATACAGATAAAATCATAATTTATTCTTCAATGAATCCCTACACAGAAACTGAGAAAACTGCACAAAAAATTATTTCTCTAGTCAGAGACCATAAATATAGATGGAAGGATATAAAAATAGCTGTAGGAAATTTGGATAGCTACAGAATTAATATTAAGAAAATATTTGATAAATATGATATACCATATTTTCTGGATGTTAAAAGAGATGTCATGAATGCTCCTTTAATTAAGTATATACTATCACTTCTTGATATTTTTATATGGAATTTTAGATATGATAATGTTTTTGAATTTTTAAAGACAGGTCTAAGTCCTTTGGATGATTGTGATATAGAAAGTCTAGAGAATTATGCTTTGCAATATGGGATAGAAGGTTCCAAATATTTTGAGAAATCAATATATGGTAAGGATTCCTTATCTATTGAGAAAATTAGAAACTCATTTATATCAGATTTTGAAACTGAAGTGAAAGAATTTAAGAATCTGACAACAATAAGCGAAATTACAAATTTTATATTTAAATATCTGAAAAAGCATAATATCAGAGAAAAAATGCAAATGACTATAGATAAATTCAAAGAAGCTAAAAATTACGAAAGCTCCAGTGAATATTCACAGATTTGGAATTACGTAATGGAGGTTTTTGAGCAGATATTGTTGGTAGGTGAGGATTCAAATATTACTCCAATAGAATATAGAAGGATTTTAGAAGCAGGTTTTAAAGAAATTCAAATTAATGTAATTCCACCTACATTGGATACAGTTGAGATTGGAGATATATCTAGAATAGCTGTAAATAGCTCTAAAGCGTTATTTATAATAGGTGCAAATGAAGGAAACTTTGATACTGATAGAGAAAATGGATTGTTGCTAGAGGAAGAGAGAGAGACTTTAATAGATAGAAATATAAAATTAATTAGCGGGTCATACGAATTTTTTAAGGATAAGCACATGCTATATAAAGCTTTTTCCAGTCCTACTGAAAGACTGTATATAAGTTATGCATTAGGTTTGACAGATGGTAAAAGCCTACAGCCTTCTTTATATATAGATACATTGAAGAGAATATTCTTAGGGATAAAGGAAGAAACGGATATTACAGGTAATGATGAAATTGAATTTATATCAAATTACAAGGGTACATACGATATTTTCATTGAAAACATCAGAAAATATATTGATGGAAGCGATATAGATGATATATGGAAAGCAGTATATAACTGTTATAAAAACAATGATCCCGACAGATTTAATTTGATTAATCAAGGATTTGCTATAAAGAATTCTATACCAAAGATTGATTCTGAAATAATGGATAATGTCTATGATAATGAAGTAAATATTACTGTTTCTAAACTTGAAACATACGCTGAATGTCATTTTAAATATTTTATGGAAAATGTTCTAAGACCAAAGCCAAGATTAACCCAAAAGATAGAATATTATGACCTAGGAAATATTAATCATGAAGTTTTAGAAGATTTTACAAATAAACTTATAAATTCCCCTGATACTATAGACTCTTTATCTTATGATGATGTAAATAAACTAATTAGTGAAAGTGTAGAAAACACACTAGAAAAACAGTCAAAAAAAGTTACAGCCTTTAATGCAAATAATAGAAACAAATATTTAAAGGAAAAGATACAAAGGGTTTTAAATAGAGCTGCTTATACTTTGGTTACACAACTTCAATGCAGTGAATATAGACCAAAATATACAGAACTTCAAATAGGGATTATAGATAAAAGTGATGAAAAGGTTAAAGATGGAATTTATCTGGATTGTGTTGACATAGATATAAACGGCAAGACTGTCAAGCTAAGAGGTAAGATTGATAGAGTTGATGTGTTTGAGGATAACAATGGACAAATCTATGTTAGTATTATTGACTATAAATCTTCAGGTAAGGATATTGACTTGTTAGATGCATCAGAAGGTATTCAACTTCAGTTGTTAGTTTATCTAAATGCTATCATTCAAAATGGCGGGAAACTATTTGGGAAGAAACCAAAAGTAGGAGGAATCTTCTATTACAATGTAGATGATCCGATTATTAAAAAGCAATGTGATGCACCAGAAGATGAAATCTTGAAGGAATTAAAACTCAAGGGCTATGCATTGAGAGATAAAGTGCTCATATCTAAAATGGACAAGACCCTTGCTCCTAAGGTAGTATCAAATATAATCCCAGTAGGATTAAAAACTGATGGAGATTTTGATGGAAGATATACAAAGGCATTAACTGAAGATGAATTCGAAAAGCTTCTATTATTTGTTGATGAAAAATGTAGAGAGTTAACAGGTAGTATTTTAAATGGAGAATTTGAAATAGCTCCATATAAAAAAGTCAGTGGAATTAAACCTTGTAGCTATTGCGATTATATGGGTATTTGTAAATTTGATAAGGATATGGGAAATGAATATAGAATAATAAAAAGCATCAATAAGGATGAGCTGCTTAAAAAAATCTTGACAAAAGGAGGAGAGTTAAAGAATGGACTGGACACAGCAACAGCAACGGATAATTGATCTTAGAAATTCTAATATTTTAGTTTCTGCAGCTGCAGGCTCAGGGAAAACTGCAGTATTAGTTGAACGAATTATAAATATTGTTAAGAATGAGAGTGTAGATATAGATAAATTTCTTGTTGTCACATTTACAAATGCAGCGGCTGCCGGTATGAAGCAGAAAATTCAAAAGGCTTTAGTAAAAGCAGCACAGGAGGAAGATGGAAATCTAAGACATATAAGAAGACAACTGAATCTATTAAATAAAGCGCAAATTACAACTTTACACTCCTTTTGTCTGTATGTAGTAAGAAAAAACTTTCATTTATTAGGTATAGATCCTGACTTTAGAATTGGCGACAATAGTGAACTAAGCATTTTGCTACAGGAATCAATTGATGAAGTGCTAGAGAGAGCATATACTGATGGGTCTGAAGATTTTAGAGCCTTAGTAGAAGCTTTTACTAAAAATAGAGAAGATGATGATTTAAGTACAATAATTAGCAAGACATATAAATTTATCCTTAGCTTTCCTGATCCTCTAATATGGTTAGAAAACAGTGTAGATTATATAAACATAACTGAGGAAGAATTTAAAAAATCTCTTTGGTTTAAGGAAATCGATGAATATGTAAAAATGCAATTGGATGGGGCTAAGGAAATTATAAATGTAGGTATAAAAATATGTGAGGAACCCGATGGTCCTATTTTATATAAAAATACTCTAATTAAGGACATGGCATTAGTGGAAGAAATGCTGTGTTTATTAAAATCTGATTTTATATCCTTTGTTGATGCTATTCATTCCTTCAAGGCTCCTACACTTAAAGGATATAGGAAGGATGATCCTGAACTTCTTAGAGTAAACGAGGGGAAATTAACTGAAATAAAAGAGAAGCTAAGAGGTGAATACAAGGATATCATTAATGGGTTAAAGAAACTATTCCCGTACAATACTTTGGATAAATATGTTGAGGAAATCAGCTATATGTATACGTCTATTGCTGCATTGAAGGACCTGATTGTTGATTTATATGATACATATAAGTGCAAAAAATTAGAAAATGGTATTGTGGATTTTAATGATTTAGAGCATTATGCATTAGAAATACTAAGGAACAATGATGAATCTTCTGATATTGCAAAATCATATCAAGATAAATTCGAATATATATTTATAGATGAATATCAAGATAGTAACAGCATACAAGAGACAATAATAGCGCAAATAAAAAGAAATGACAACTTATTTATGGTAGGGGACGTAAAACAAAGCATATACAGATTTAGGCTTGCAGACCCCAGTATATTTAACAAGAAATATACTGAGTATGAGCATGATAATGGAAAATTAAAAGAGGACACAGTAGACAGAATAATAGAACTCAATAAGAACTTTAGAAGTAGAAAAGAAATATTAGCCGCAACTAATTACTTATTTAGCAATATTATGTCCAAGGATATAGGAGAAATTGATTACAAGGAGAATGTGTATTTAAACCATGGAATAGAATTTCCAGATGAAAATCCTGTGGAATTGAACATCATTGATAGGGCTTCAATTAATGATTATGAATATGAGGATGATGAGATTGAATCACTTGAAGCTGCTGAATTGGAAGCTCTTTTTGCCGTTAAGAAAATTAAGGAGCTTTTAAATCAAGAAACCTATGATCCCAAAAAAGAGGAACTAAGAAATATAACTTATAAAGATATCGTAATATTGTTACGTTCGGTAAAAAACTGGTCCAACGTATTTGAAGAAGTATTCAATAGAGAAGGAATTCCATTCTATTTTGATGGAGGTTCCGGCTATTATGAAACTATAGAAATTCAATTGATAATCAATTTGCTAAAACTTATAGATAATATAAAACAAGATATATCTCTAATAAGCGTAATGAGATCAACTATTGGTAATTTTACAACAGAGGAATTAGTTGAAATTAGAGTAAAATTTCCATATGGACCTTATTATGATGCTTGTAATCAATATAAGGGTTGCCTGGATGATATAAAAATAGATAAATACCTAGTAAATAAACTAGATAACTTTTTCAATAAGATTTATGATTGGACAACAAGAAGTAAATATACTCATCTAAATGACTTGATATGGGAAATTTTAATGGAAACAAATTATTATGACTTTGTTGGTTCTCTGCCATATGGGAAGATAAGACAAGCTAATTTGAGACTTCTTACGGACAAAGCCTTTGATTTTGAAAAAACCTCCATGAGAGGACTGTTCAAGTTTTTAAGATATATTGAAAAGTTAAGCAATATAAGCGAAAACAAAACTAGAACAGCAAAGACTTTGGGAGAAAATGATAATGTGGTTCGGCTTATGACTATTCATACCAGCAAGGGATTGGAATTTCCAGTAGTCATATTATGTGGTCTGAACAAAAAGTTTAATATACAAGATGTAACCCCTAAAATATTGATGCACAAAGAATACGGTATTGGTACTAAGTATGTAAATGTTGAAAAACGTGTAGAATATCAAACATTGTCAAGAAAAGCCATAGGTAATAAAATAACACTGGAAAACTTATCTGAAGAAATGAGAGTATTGTATGTAGCTATGACCAGAGCCATAGATAGGTTCATAATGGTAGGCTCTATCAGTAGTTTAGATACAAAGATAAAAAAATGGCGTAGGGGTCATTCAAAATATTTCATATATAAAGGTTCATCATATCTGGATTGGATCTGCAGCTGTTTGTTTGAAGGGATTAACTTAGAAGGATTAAATGATATATTGGCAAAAGGACAGTATAAGGATTGGAATGTAAATAGGGTAGCTTATTCTGACATTATAAAAGAGAAATCTAAAGTAGATCAAAAGGATATCATAGAGAAGTTGAAGGATTTGGAAAATTACTCAAATAAGAACATATACGACGAAGTAGAAAGAAGATTAAACTTCAAATACAACTATAATAAATCAGTAAATACTCCTACAAAGCTTTCTGTTACTGAATCTAAAAGCTTAGATTTAGACAAATTTGAAAGCCTTAGATACAATATCCCCTCATTATCAAATTTATTTGAATATGATGAAAAGAATCGTAAATTCAAATTAGATAAGATGGAATATAGCGGAACGGAAATAGGTACACTTATTCACCTAGTAATGGAGAATATCGATATTAAAGGAAAACTAGATAAGAGCGACTTGATTGGTCAATTAGAAAACCTTATGTCAAAGAATATTTTAACCCAAGCAGAAGAAAGATTTATAATCACCAGATATCTAGACAAAATTGAAGCTTTTTACAACAGCAAAATAGGTATTAGACTAAGAAAATCTAACTTTATAAAAAGAGAGGTTCCATTTGTATTGAAGAAAAAAGCCAGCGAAATGATTAACAATTTAGATGAATGTGATGATATATTAATACAAGGCATTATCGACTGCTATTTTTATGAAGGTGATGACGTAGTGATTATAGACTATAAAACTGATACTATCAATGATAGTCAGATTGAAGATATTAAATCAAAATATAGAGGTCAAATTGCTTTATATAAGGAAGCCCTAGAAAAGATTGAAAAGAAAAGGGTGAAGGAAGCATATTTATATTTAATGTCTTTAGGAAAGGAAATTGAAATATAAGATAAGTATTTAATAGCACCAACTATAATCAGTTGGTGCTATTAAAATATCTATATAATACTTTTATAAAATTAGGTATTTTTTTCTCGTTATTTAAGCTCTTTATAGCATATTCCAATAAGTTCTTTTCATCAATTATATTACCTGTCTTATAATAATACATATCTGCTAAAAGCGTTAAAGCCTTGCTGCTTTCTAAAAAAGCGAAAGAGGTAAATAAGCAGAATCCTAGATTTTCCAGAACTATTACATAGGCGTAAAGATATTCTAAATCAGATAATCCCGGTATATTTACAGTTTTAGAAGGGATATGTATATTAAAATTCTTTTCCTCAACAACAGATGGCTGGGATACCATTTTTTTAGATTCATTTTTATCCCTATATAAATTATATATACCATCAGTCTTACTACCAAGTACTCTTCCTTCTAAGGTCAGATTTCTAACATTTTCAATAGCTTCATCTAATTTATCTATACTACCTTCAATACTTTGCATTTTAAAGTACATTTCACATGTAAATATAAATTCCATGCAATCAATACCGAGTTCAAAACATTTATTTGTAAATTCGCTTACATACTTTTTATCATCTATATCAAAAGCTTCAAGCAATGCGGCTGCCGCCTCACTTTCTGCAGGTGCAGAGTAGCAGTCTTCTCCGGAATTGGCATGTTTGTTTAAACAACCAACTACACAAAGAGGTGAACAGGTTCTGTTTATCTTTTGTTCACTAAAATGATTATTTCTCTTTGCTTTTATATCTTCAAATTCCGTAAATTTGCCTTGCTGCATCAATTTCAATAGAGTTATAGAACCTAGTCCAGGTAAAGCTTTACCACAAATAGGATGATCTATAATGATTCTTGATAATTCCTTTGAAGCCAATTTAAACTTATCTTTATCATAAACAGGAGCATTGAAATGAGATTTACTATTAACTGCTATGGCTTTTATATTCTTAAATCCAAAAACATCACCAATACTATTTCTTGCACAATAAAATGATGGTTTTCCTTCTGGATATGTACTAAACAAACTTGAAACTGGAAGCATATTTTCACCTGCTGGTCCAATACCAATAATTCCACAGTATTTCCCGTATAATTCTTTAATTAATTCAATTGTAGGGGTTACTTCTAACATATTGATACCTTCTATATATTCTAATGAAATATTATCTTGATCTAATAAAATAGCAACAGGAATTTCATCTGTATTTTTCCCTGACAATACAATAGCCTCTACATTGATTGAAGCTAGTTTTTGAGATATAGTACCTGCCAAATTAGATATTATAATACCACCGTTCTTGGATTCCTTCGTACCTATTAATAGTCTGCCAGTACTTGGCGCAAGCGTACCTGAGAAGAGTCCTGGTGCAAGCACAACTACATTTTCCTCAGAAAGTCTATCTACTTCTGATTTTATATTTTCATTTATTATCTTAGCAATTAGACCTCTGCCATAATCAGTACACTTTTTTTCTTTTTCAATTATCCTTTTATTAGTCAAATCAATATAAACAATTTTGCCCATTAAATTCCTCCGACTTTAAGTATTAAAATGATTATACCATTAGAATAATGAAATATATATTGTCTATAGGTAAAAACAATTCAACAACCTGCATTTATTAATATTTTTAATACCTAGTTAATTTAATGGCATAAAAAATAAATATAGTATATACTTCTATTGTACATATGTACATAAATTTATGAGAGAATTAGGGGGTTTTATAATGAATATTTTAAAGAGAAGTATTTTAATTATTTTAGCAATTGTAATGACATTATCTATTGTTGGATGTACAACTAAACCAGAGATTGAGACACCGGAAAATTTAGAACCAGTTGAAGAACCTGAAAATGAAGTTGTAGAAGAACCGAAATTTGAACCAATAGTTATAACAGATCATTTAGGAAGAGAAGTGACTATCGAAGAAAGACCAGAGAGGATAGTTAGTGGATATTACATTACTTCATCTATGCTCATAGCATTGGGACTTGAAGATAATGTAGTTGGAATAGAGGCAAAGGCTAATTCTAGACCTATATACTCATTGGCAGCACCACAATTATTAGACCTTCCTAATGTAGGGACTGCTAAGGAATTTAATTTAGAAGGTTGTATAGCTTTAGAACCAGATTTAGTAATCCTTCCTATAAAATTAAAGGATTCTGTTAAAAGTCTCGAAGACTTAGGTATTAAAGTTATAGCCGTTAATCCAGAAGATATGGATTTATTAAAAGAAACAATTATAATGATAGGAAAAGCAACGGATAACGAGGACAAAGCTAATGAGTTAATAGCTTATTATGATGAAAAGATTAGTGAAATTAATAAGGTAATAGATGTTGATAATAAAAAGAAAGTTTATCTAGGTGGTAATAGCGATTTTCTATCAACTGCCACAGGAAAAATGTATCAAAATTATATGATAGAAACAGCAGGGGCTATAAATGTAGCATCTGAAATAGATGATACATATTGGGCTACAATATCCTATGAACAGCTTCTAAACTACAATCCTGATGTAATAATTATAGTGCCTGAAGCTGATTATACAAAAGAAGATATTTTAAATGATGAGAAATTAGCACCACTAACTGCAGTACAAAATGGTGAAATATATGAGATGCCTGAATCATTTGAAGCTTGGGATTCACCTGTACCTTCTGGAATATTGGGAACAATGTGGTTGACAAGCATATTGAATGAAGAAAATTATTCATTTGATACTTTTAAGGAAGATGTAGCTGACTTCTACAATGTATTCTATAATTTTTCAGTAGATAAAGAGTTGATAACTAAATAATGAGCAAAAAAAGTTTTGTTCAACTTTTTTTAGCTATCTTAATATTACTCACTGTTTCAATAATATCGATAGGGATTGGAAGATACCCTATATCTATTGAAGATATATTTAAAATCATATTTAATGTAGAAGTTGATACAACTACAAGGATGGTTTTCTTTGGACTTCGCCTGCCAAGAATAATCATGGCAATAATTGCTGGAATTGGACTTAGTATGGCAGGGAGCGTATATCAAACTATCTTTAAAAATCCATTAGCAACACCTGATATTATAGGTGTATCCTCTGGTGCAAACCTAGGAGCTGCTGTGGCTATTATATATTTGTCCGGTGGAACAAGAACAATAGCTGTAGCTGCTTTTGTAGGAGGAATAATAGCAGTATTTACAGCTATAGGTCTTACTAGATTATCAAATTATGGGGGCATATCTACTTTTGTCTTAGCAGGAATAGTAATTGGCTCAATAACTGAAGGATTGATAATGATGATGAAGTTCTTTGCAGATCCTGAAAAGCAGCTTGCAGCTATGGAATTCTGGGCTATGGGTAGCTTTGCTGGAATCACAGAGGATAAGGTAATATCTATAATTCCTTACTTTATTATAGGTATTGCAACACTTATACTTTTAAGATGGCAGATTAATATATTGTCATTAAACGATGATGAGGGCAAAAGCTTAGGGATTCCCGTTGAAATGATTAGGTTTGTTGTCATAATAGCTGCAACACTAGTTGTAGCAAGTATAGTCTCTGTTACAGGACTCATTGCATTTATAGGGCTAATAGCACCGCATATAGGTAGAATGATAACTAAAAGAAATGATTTTTATACAACAATATTTAGTGGACTAATAGGCGGAATAATTCTAGTAATAGCAGATTGTTTAGCAAGAAGTTTGTCGTCCAGTGAAATTCCCATAAGTATATTGACTACCTTTATCGGAGCACCATTTCTGGCATATTTGATGTCACGGCAAAGATAGGAGGCAGTCCATGGGAAAAATGAAAATTGAGCACATAAAAGCAGGCTATAATCAAGGAATTATAGTTGATGACGTAAGCTTTAATATGGAAACAGGAGATTTTACTGCCCTATTAGGGTTAAATGGTATTGGTAAAACTACGCTTTTAAAAATAATTTGTGGATTGATGAAACCAAAGAGCGGACAATGCCTAATAGATGATGTTGATCTAAATAAACTTACGGAAAAAGAAAGAGCCAGACTTATAAGCTTTATGCCCCAAAGGCATAGTATTATATATGATATAAAGGTATTAGATGTGGTATTGATGGGAATAACTCCTTATCTAAAAGCATTTGATACACCGACAAAGGAGCATAGGAATTTGGCCTATGAGGCTCTTAAGAAGATTGGTATGGAGATGTATTCCAATGAAAATTTCCTACATTTAAGTGAAGGTCAAAAACAACTTATAATAATATCAAGAAATCTTATGCAGAATTCAGAAATCATGTTATTTGATGAACCTGACAGTGCTCTTGACTTCAATAACAGCCATATGATCTTATCTAAAATAAGAGAGGTAGTTAAAGAGCAGAATAAAACAGGATTAATTACTCTGCACGATCCAAATATGGCATTAAATTATTGCGATAGAATCATTATACTTAAGGATAAGAAAATATTCGCAGATTTTTATACAAATGAAGCAAATAGCAAATTTTTGAAAGATATCTTCGATGAAGTCTATGACAATATTGAAGTAATAGAGCATAGAGGAAGGTATATGATTATAAAGGAATAAGGTATAAGAAAGGAGCTAAATTAGCTCCTTTCTTATACCTTAGATTTATGCTGATTGAAGAGTATTACGAGTTTTTAGGTAAAGGTAAATACCGTAAGATTGAATAGTAGTTTAATTATTAGCCTATATTAAAAAGAGTATTTTGGACAACGTATATAAGGAAATAACAAAAATGTAAATCTGTAATGTATTTAAAGCATTTATAAGACTAAATAATCTCTTAATTGTAAAAGTACAGACCATCTGATAATATAAAATCAGATGGTAATTTTATGTAATATTAATTGTGCAGTATAGCTTAAGGGGTGGGATTCTTGATAAATGGTCTTTATGAAAATATATTAATTCAATCGGTAAAAAATAAACTAGATGCAGTATATAACAAAACTAGAGTAGTAGATAAAAGTGAATCTGCCAGGGTACTAGCTACTGCATATTATAAAATCTTAAGAGATATCTTAGCTGATAAAGACGAAGGTGAAAGATCAGAGTTTGTAAGACAATTAAATGGTTATATTGGAAGTGAGATATTTTGTGAAGAGGATAAGAAATTCATAGAGCTTTTGGCTGTACATAATGATGAAACTTACCTTGAACAGTTAGTGTCTAACAGACCTAAAACTTCTATTGCGACTAGTACTCTTTTTACAGGATATACTGGACCTACTCTTGAAAGTGAGCTAAAAAGAGAAATTAGAACTGCTGATAGGATTGATTTTATTGTGTCATTCATAAAATATAGTGGACTTGTGCTTATTTATGAGGATCTTGTTGAGTTTACAAAAAATCACAAGCTTAGAGTAATTACCACATCTTATATGGGAGCATCTGATTATAAAGCAATCTTAAAGCTAGCTGAACTCCCGAATACAGAGGTAAAAGTTTCATATGATACCAATCGGACAAGATTACATGCCAAGGCTTACTATTTTGAAAGAGAGACTGGTTTTAGCACAGCATATATAGGCTCTTCAAATATTTCAAACCCAGCATTATCAAAGGGACTTGAGTGGAATCTAAAGGTATCAGAATACACTTCAAAAGATGTCGTGGACAGTATTATTAAGACATTTGAGACCTATTGGAATGATGATGAATTTAGAACCTTTATATCTACCAATGAAGTGGATAATAAAGAACTAAAAGAAGCTCTAAGTCGTAAAGAGAGGGAATATAACCAGTATGTTTTCTTTGATTTAAGACCTTATTCACATCAAAAAGAGATTTTAGAGGATCTAAGGGTGGAAAGAGAGGTCTATGGCTCATATAAAAATTTAGTAGTAGCTGCAACAGGTACTGGGAAGACGATGATAGCAGCCTTTGACTATAAGAGTCAGATTAAAAATGAAGATAAAAAATTATTATTTCTTGCACATAGGAAGGAAATATTACAGCAGAGTATAGAGACATTTAGGAATATTCTTAAAGATCAGAATTTTGGTGAGCTTTGGGTTGATAGAGAGAAGCCCGAAGTTTTTAATCATGTGTTTGCATCAATTCAAACCCTAAACTCTAATGATAATTATAATAAATTTTCTAAGGATTATTTTGATTATATTGTTATAGATGAATCGCATCATAGTGTAGCTTCTTCATACTTAAGGTTATTAAAGTATTATGAGCCTGAAATATTACTAGGGCTTACGGCAACACCTGAAAGAATGGATGGGGAAAATATATTAGAATACTTTAATAATAGGATAGCTTCCGAAATAAGGCTCGGAGATGCAATAGATAGAAAATTATTGAGTTCATTTAACTACTTTGGTGTGACTGACCCAGTGGATCTAAGACATTTACATTGGACTAGGGGTGGATATGAAGTTAGTGAATTGGAGAATGTGTATACTAAATCAAAGCAACGTGTACAGGTTATATTAGATGCAATGGATAGATACCTAAAGGACATGGTTACATTTAAAGCTATTGGTTTTTGCGTAAGCATAAAGCATGCTAACTTTATGGCAAATTCATTTAATAAAGTCGGGATAAAATCAGTTGCACTGCATTCAGAGTCTAGCGAAGAGGAAAGGAAACTAGCAAAATCTAGATTACAAAAAGGTGAAATAAATTGTATTTTTACTGTTGATCTATTTAATGAAGGAGTAGATATTCCAGATATAGATGTAGTATTGTTTCTAAGGCCTACAGAATCTCTAACGGTATTTATTCAACAATTAGGAAGAGGATTAAGGTTATCCGAAGGTAAGGATGTCTTAACAGTTCTTGATTTTATAGGACAGGCACATAAAAATTATGATTTTAGCTTTAAGCTTAGGGCACTTATCGGAAAAACCAATAGAAGAATAGATGAAGAAATAACTGATGAATTTCCTAATATGCCAGCAGGATGTCATATTAAGCTAGAAAAAGTAGCTCAAAAGTATATTTTAAATAATATTCAGTCAGCAATAATAAATAGAACTAACCTAAAGAACATGATTGTTAATTATAAAAATGTTTTTAATAGTGAGCTAAATTTAAAAAATTTTTTAGATAATTATGGACTTAACAAGGAACAGTTCTATTCTAAATATAAATTCTATGAGCTTTTAGCAGAGGTTGGTATTATTCGGGAATATAGTGTTAATCATGTCAGTGAGTTAAAGAATTCTTTGCGTAGGTTTTCAAGTATAGATTCAAAGAGATTACTTCTATTTGCAAAGAGTATATTAATTTCAGATATGAATTTAAATAACCTAAATAAGCCTGAGAAGATAATGTTTGGAATGATCCATTATACACTATGGGGTAAGGAACCAGAAGAAAGCTATGAGGATTCACTTAGAACTTTAAAAGAACAGAATAGAGGTATAGTTCAGGAACTCTTAGAAATTATAGAATATAATTTAAGCAAGTTAAAGGTAATAGAAATTCCTTATGAAGATAGTGATATACCATTAGATATTTACGCTTCTTATAGTATCCAGCAGGTAATGGTGGCTTTTAGAAAAACTAATGAGTCTAACATATTTCCTATGCAACAGGGGGTTGTATATGTAAAGGACAAACATACTGATTTGTTTTTTATAACAATTAATAAGAATGAAGAAGATTATTTACCATCAACAATGTACAACGATTATGCTATTAATAGTGAGTTGTTTAATTGGGAGTCACAAAGTAGAACAAGTGTTGAAACTCCAACTGGACAAAGATATATTAATGATAGGAGTAATGATCATAATGTATTATTTTTTGTTAGAGAATCAAATAAGAAATATGGAAAATCAACACCATTTATTTTCCTAGGGAATGCTAAATATGTATCTCATAAAGGCAGTAATCCTATTCAAATTGTTTGGAGAATGGATCACCCTATACCAGAGAGAATTATAAGAGAATCAAAGTTGAAGGTTGTTAATTAACTTCCCTTCTACATTACATTAATATCACTCTAATTACACCTACTTGACTAAGACTAAGTAGGAGTGGAGTAGAAAATTAATAACTAAATAATTACCAAGATATCGGAAATAGGGGAGATAATTAGCTCAAAGGAACGTTATTGATTTTTAAATTTTACTAGCTTGTACGCTTAGTACAGAATGGTTCTCATAATTAAGGCTTCCTAAACACAAATAAATACTCATGTGCTATAAGTAAAAAATTATAATCAATACTTTTCTTATACCAAAATCCTGTAGCTTGGCAATTATGCTGCTCTTTTATTATATTTTCCTTAAGTACAAATCCTGCCTTTAGAAATTGCTGCATAACATAAAATCCTAATGGTACCATATGTTTTTTTATTCTGGTATCTCCTATTAGTACTGCACAATACTTGTTCCTTTTTAGGATACGAAATAATTCCTTAGCAACTATTAGTATTTCAGCTAAAAAGTCATCTATATCAAGTAAAGATAAATCTCCTATAATATCTTTACTATATTTAATAATGTTAGCATATGGAGGATGAGCACAGATAAGGTCTATACTTTTATCTTCTATTATATTTAAATGTCTAGAATCTAAATTATAAATTGTAGGTTCATATTCAATATTTTTATTGAATCTCAAATTTTCTTTAGAAATGTCGATAGCTTTAGGATTTATATCAACTCCAATTCCCTTTCTTTTCAATAATTTAGTTTCTATCAATGTAGTACCACTCCCAAGGAAGGGATCTAATACTATATCCCCTTCTTTAGAGTATCTAAGTATAAGGTTTCTTGGTATATAAGGGGACCAATTTCCTCTATATTTACCATTATGGGTAGCCCAATTTCCTCTATCTTTAAAGTTCCATACAGTAGTTGTTTCCATTTTAAAATCTTTAGGTTTCCATTCATCAATTGTTGAAGAATTAAATAACTTATAATGTGTTTCAGTCTCCATACATAGATCTAAATTATTACTTATAATATTTTCAGAAGTATTTAATTCTCTAGAGATATTGCTTAATGGCATACCAAGATTAGTTATATCAACCGATACATTATATATATCTTCACCTTTAGATAATTTTTTAAATAGCTTCATAAGTCTCTTAATCTCCTTTATTACAAATAACTAAGCTATAGATAAATTAATTTGTAGCTAGTTCTAGAATCCATTCAATCCACCTTAAAACGGTTGATGCTCTTCTTTTAACCGTGGATGATCCCCTTTCTACATTATGAATATAGCTTGTGTTCATAATTTCAATTACATCTTCAATAGTTACTTGAGATGATTCTCCGTAATACTTTCTTAATGCCCTATTAAAAACCTGATGACTTAATATTAGCCTTACAATTTCAAGTTTTTTTTCACGATGTTTTTTTCTCATGACTTGTCTACCTAAAGGTGTTAATTCACAAATTACATCTTTGTTTTTAGTTCGTTTTTGAACTAAGCCCAAGTATATAGCTGCATTAGAATAATAATCAGCTTGTCTTTTTTCAAAGTTGTAGTAAGATGCAATTTCATCTTTAGTCAGATTGTTTTCCATTAATAGACCTAATAAATCTATAGTTCTATTGAAATTGTTAGCTTGAGGAAATGGCACTGTAGTTGGTTCTTTAACAATAGAAGTATTATTAAGTATAAAATAAATTTCTTCCATGGAAATTGGTTCTTCTTCAAAAGCAAAATTCTTCTGTTCTAATAGCTCTAATGAATTGTATTTTGTTTTATCTTTAAATCTATAAATAAAGAAGCTAAAAATATCATTACTATATGTAAAGAATGCAGGTATAACTTCTTTCTTTACTTTATTCCTCCACAATCTATATGGATAATATATTTGCCTAATATTAAAACTATCAATCTCAAAATTTTTTGCCTCTAATAAAATTAATTTACTATGACTTTCAAACCCAGCGTCAATTTCGCATTGACTATTAATTACATCTATATTAAATGTACCTTTATCACTATCTATATTAAAATTAAAAGCTCCTGTTCCCATTCTTCCAGAAATAGTTTGTAATGATTTTTCTCCAAGAATATAATTAATAATTCCACCTGCGTAGGCTGTATTTATAGCGGTTGCTTCTGAATAAATATTATTAGGGTCTATGCTTTCTATAAATGAAGGAATAGAAAATGGAATGGTTTCAACTTTAGAATATGTAATTTCTTCATAAGTCCTAAATTTTCCAATTATGTAGCTTCCTCTAGTAATAGGTAGGATAGAGAGATTATCTTTTAAAAATAATTTAGGAAGATTATTTTTTTGATCAAATTTAGTCATTAGGCGTGGTTCCCTAAATTCCTTAATCTGATTAGCAGAAATTTCAAAGAACTTATTTTTGTTTACTTCTTCGGCTATATTATATTTTTCAAAAATTTTAGCCCATGCTTTATCATTCTTAGTATCCATAATTCATTATTAAAACTTCTTTTATTTCTCCTCGATTTTCTCCTATTGAATTTATAGATCTTTTAGCATTAACAAATTCAATCTTATAATCCTTATATAAATCCAAAATTATAGGTGAGGTAGAGTTAGATAGAAGAAATTTTATTCCCCTTTCATCAAGTTTATCACATAAGTTTTTTAATCGAATTTGATCATCTATTGTGAAACCATCTAAAGTATATCCTGTAAAGGAAGAACTATCACTTATTGGCATATATGGTGGGTCAAAATATACAAATGAACCTTTTCTGATATTTTTCATCGAATTTTCAAAGTCACCTTCTAGGAATTTAATATCATATTTATTAAGATAATTACTGACAGGTCTTAAGACATGTTCATTTACAATGTTTGGATTTTTATAATTACCATAGGGAGTGTTAAATTCACCTTGACTGTTTACTCTAAATAATCCATTATAACAAGTTTTATTTAGATAAATAAGTCTACTTGCACGTTCTATATTTGATAAATGATTATACTCTGAAGTCCTATCTTTCTTCCTTAAATAATAGAAGTACTCAGCAGTATTTTTATGTTTTTTAAGGTCTTCAATTAATTCATCTACATTATCACGAATTACTTTGTAAACATTTATTAATTCCTGATTACTATCATTAACAATTGCTTTTTTAGGTTGTATGCTTAATAATACAGCACCCCCACCTAAGAAAGGTTCATAATAGGTACTAATTTTTGAAGGAATATATTTTTCTATTTCCTTAAGCAATTGTCTTTTTCCTCCAGCCCATTTAAGGAAAGGTTGAATGAGAATATTTCTTGTCATATATATCTTCCTTTCTATCTTATATAGTATGATAACATAATATGAAGCAATTTTGCTATTGCTATTAATTAAATAATATCAGAACTGGTGTTCATAATCAAGATGAAATAACTCATATGTAAAAATAGTTTAACTTTTCCAATTTAATTATATATTATCTCCCTCTTACATTACATTAATATCACTCTAATTACACCTACTTGACTAAGACTAAGTAGGAATGGAGTAGAAAATATAATTAATTATCTGAACTGATAATTACCCTACCTATTCATACAAAATACTCTTCTTTGTATATTTTTCACCCATGTTACAAAGAAGAGTATTTAGCATATTTTAATTCCTATTAGCTACTTCTTAATCGCTTTAAATTTAGTAGTTTGTTCTTTTATTCCTCTTTCAGCGGCAAATCTCTCGATACTAGAGGCACCGAAGAAACCATCTACACCTGTTGTATTTTTAATCACATATTCAGCATCCTCAGGCTCTGCAATTGGGCCACCATGGCAGATTACCATTACATCAGGATTTACTGATCTTACAGCATCTGCAATTTCTTGAACCCTTTTAACACTTTCATCTAATGTTAAGGCAGTTTGTGCTCCAATGCTACCTTTAGTAGTAAGCCCCATGTGAGCAACAATTACATCAGCTCCTGCTTCAGCCATTTTTTTAGCTTGTTCTGTATCAAATACATATGGAGTTGTAAGCATATCTAATTCATGAGCTTTTCTAATCATTTCAACTTCTAAATCATATCCCATTCCGGTTTCCTCAAGATTTTGTCTAAATACACCATCAATTAATCCCACAGTAGGAAAGTTTTGAACTCCGGCAAAGCCTTGTGCCTTAAGCTCCTTTAAAAATACATCCATAACTCTAAATGGGTCAGTACCATTTACACCTGCAAGAACTGGTGTGTTTTTAACTACAGGAAGAACCTCAGAACCCATTTCTACTACAATTGCGTTAGCATCACCATATGCTAAAAGCCCAGCTAATGAACCTCTTCCTGCCATTCTGTATCTACCAGAGTTGTATATTATTAGCATGTCGCATCCGCCTGCTTCGCTGCTTTTAGCTGTAATTCCAGTTCCTGCTCCAACCCCTAGTAGTATTTCTCCGCTATTTATCCTTTCTCTAAAACCTTTCAATATACTTTGCCTATCCATTTTTCTCCTCCTCATTTATTTTCTATCATAGCAATTAGTTCTTGAGCAGCTCTTTCTGCAAATTCTTTATCGTTTATATCTGTATCCATTTCTACAATCTTAATCACACTATTATTTATATTTTCTCTTAATGTCTTGAATAACATTTTATTTTCTTCAGGTCCATAGAAAGGCTTACCTTCCATATCAATTCCAGAAAGACCCTTTTTAGGTATCATTAAAACGATATCTTTTTTAGCTAGATTTAATTTTTCAGCTATCTTTTCACCTAATAGTTTATTTTCCTCAACACTAGTTCTCATTAATGTTACAGATGGATTGTGTTTATAGAAGTTTCTTCCTTTATATTTTTCTGGTATAGTATCAAAAGGTCCAAAGTTTACCATATCCATTGCACCAAGGGATACTACCTGTGGAATTCCATTCAATCCAGCAGCCTCCAATCTATGAGGGCCAGCATGTAGGACTCCATCAAATAATTCATCACACCATTCTGTAGTAGTTAAATCCAATACCCCTTTAAAATAGCCTTGTTCAACTAAACTTTCCATAGTTTTGCCGCCAGTACCAGTTGCATGGAATACTAAAACTTCATAACCTCTATCCTCAAGATATTTCATTGCTGCATTTACAGCAGGGGTAGTTAGGCCAAACATACTTGCCGCAATTAATGGCTTATCATCTACTTCGATATTGTATTCAAATTTCACCATTCCAGCTATTGCATGAGCTGCATTATTGAATATCTGTCTTGAAATTTTATTAATTCCTGCTACATCTACGATTGATGGAACCATTATTATATCGTTTGTTCCAACATAATGTGATACCTGGCCTGATGCCATAGTAGAGATCATAATCTTTGGAACTCCAACAGGTAATTGTCTCATACCAGCAGTTGCAATAGATGTTCCGCCTGATCCACCTAGTGCAATAACGCCATCAAATTTCCCGTCTTCGTACAATTTTGGTAATGCTACTCCTATGGCTTTTGCAAGAGTCTCGGTGGCATGTGCCCTATCATTAGTTGCTATGATTTCGACAATACTTTCCCCAATGGTTTCAAGCAATTCTCTATTAGTAAAATCAGCTTTGTACTTTGATTCAAATACGCCTATATTAACAATATAGGTATTTAAATCGAGATTTTCCAAGATTTCTTTGATGTAGTATATTTCCTCACCTTTTGTATCAAAGGTACCGACAATACATATAGTTTTCATAACGTTTTCCTCCTCACTATATATTTTTTATCTTCTGAAGATTGAATTAATTTTCTGTTATTACTATTTTATAATAAATCAAGACTTTTTAACATCCTTTTTCTAAGTTTCATTTTTGTTTATATTTATGTACTATTCTCTATTTTAAATTTTACAATTCTATTGTTTAACTCCAACTGGATTAATATTACCAAAACTACTCATACTAAAAGTAAAACTAAGTAGGAGTGGAGTTATGATACAGATAATTAAAGCATCAAATGGTAATTTAGAACAATTAGTTGAGTTGGCATTAGAACTTTGGCCAAATAATGATTATGAGCTCTTGAAAAGTGAGTTTGTATATATAATAGGGCATTTAAATAATATAGTCTATTTATCAAAATCTGATAATGAAGAGTACATAGGATTTATTCATATGTCCATAAGAAGTGGATTTGTAGAGGGAGCGGATACGACTCCAGTAGGATATGTAGAAGGAATTTATGTTAAACCAAACTTTAGAATGAAAGGTGTTGCAAGAGAATTATATGATGCTGGAGCTGAATGGGCAAAGTCCAAGAAATGTACTCAGATTGGTGCAGATATTGGATTATTTAATGATATGTGTCCTGATTTTTATATAAGTATGGGTTTTAATGAAGTTAATAGAATAATTTGTTATATCAATAATATCTAATCGTAAACCTAATAAAAAGAGCTCAAATCGAGCTCTTCTATATTTATCCACTAATATTAAGTGTATATTTTGAATTGGAAAGTACTTCAATTATTGATATTAAGAGAAAAATCTTTCATGACTTTTATATTTAATGATATAATCTGATTAATATAATGATTCAAATGAGGGATTGAAATGAATAAATATAATAATGGAAACTTTGTTATACATAGCGATTTCGAAATAAGAGAAATTAGAAAGGTAAATAATGATATAGATTTATTGATTCCTTTAGATTTGAGAGTGTTAAATCTTCATGTTGATAATATGCCTGAATATATTAATGATAGATTTCAGTTTAGGGAGGTTAGAAATATTATAATAAGATTTACGACTAATAATGATGATAATTATTGTACTGTTCACATATTAAATAATATAGATTTACAATCGTCTATGGTGAATTTTACCATGAAGTATAAAGATCATAGCATTAAAATTGTTAGGTCTGACTATAGTGTAGAAATGTATTTAGAAGAAGAATAATGAAGAGATGATTATCTATTGTAAGGAGTCAATATATGGAAAATAACACGGTTTGGACTAAGAACTTCAAACTAATTACCTTAAGCACCATAATATTTGCCATTGCTGGCGAAGCAATCAATTTACCTTTAAGTTTACTTGTTTTTGATGAAACCAAATCTACATTTTTATCTGCTATATTAATAATATCTGGCATGCTGCCAGATGTGATTATTCCCATTTTTATAGCTCCTTTTATAGATAGATACTCAAAGAAGAAGCTGGTAATTTACTTGTTTACTTTAATGACTTTTACTTATCTTCTATTTGCGTTTATAATTCGCAGAATATCCTTTGTATACAATGCATATTTAATATTTAGCTTAGTAGTAGGAACCATTAGCGTTATATTTCGTCTTGCTTATCAAGCCTGGTATCCTGATCTTATTCCTATAGGTTTTGAGCATAAGGGGTATGCAGTAGCTTCAACCATATATCCTACAGTAATGATAGTAATGGCACCAGTGGCTACTTATCTATATGAACATTTACACATTAGTACAATATTCTTTATTGTAGTAGCATTGATGATTTTATGTATTGTGTCTTTAATATTTATAGATAATGATACTACAGAGGATACTGAAAGAAAAGTAAGCTTTGATTTCAATGAGTACAAATCAGATATAAAGGCTGGTTTTACATATCTTAAACAAGAAAATGGTATTAGAAACATTTATACATATATGGGTATTACAAATGGTACAGGGTTTGGTTCTCAAATGATGGTTCAGGCCTATTTCCAAACGGCTGCTTTTTTATCAACAACAATGTTAGGGTTCTTAAGGAGTGCGGAGACCATTGGAAGAACTATAGGTGGAGTAGTACAATATAGAATTACTATACCTCGTGAAAAGAAATATAATATTACTAAGTTCGTATATACTGTCTATAATTTTATGGATATGATTCTGTTATTTATGCCGTATCCATTGATGCTGATAAATCGGTTTTGTGTTGGTTTTCTGGGAATTTCTTCAGCTACTATTAGAGAATCAAGTGTTAATTCTTATCTGCCAGCCAATATGAGAGCGAAGGTTAATGCAGTATTTAATGTTATACTTTCATTTGCTATGATTATAATGCAAATATTTTCTGGCTTGTTGGGTGATAAGTTTAGCTATAGACTTGTATGTGTAATTATGTCTCTTATAGGATTCCTAGGTATATTTATATTTATTGTTTTGCCTTCGAATGAAAACAGAAAGGTATATGAAAGTACTAGGGTGGAAGCGTAGTGAAAGTTAAGAATTCGAGAGTAAACACATTAATCAACTAACTTCATATTATATCTATATAAATAATTATATAGGATATTTATTATGGAGGAGTGTAAAAATGTTTAGTTATTGCTCAGTAGTTATACCAGAAGGACCTGAATCGCCACAGATAAAGGTAGATCCATCAGATCCAACTACTATCCCTAAATTTGTGGATCCCATGCCGATACCAAAGCTTGCAAAACCTATCAATCAGTACCATTGTAATAATGATGAAGAACTATTTTATCATATAAAAATGAAGATGGCACAACATAGGTTTCATAAATACTTTCCACTAACAAATATATTTGGATACAATGGAACTTATCCAGGACCTACTATTGAGGTACAAAAGGATGTTCATATTAAAGTAAAATGGGAAAATAAATTGCCTAGCAAGCATATTCTTCCTGTAGATTGTACTCTTCATGGAACTATAGATACTCAAGAAGTAAGAACTGTAGTACACTTACATGGAGCTAAAGTAGAATCCGATAGTGATGGATATCCTGAAGCTTGGTATACAAAGGATAATAAATATCGTGGAGAAAAATATACCAGAGAAATATATGAATATACAAACCATCAAGCTGGAGCAACGCTTTGGTATCATGATCATGCAATAGGAATTACCAGATTGAACGTATATGCTGGGTTAGCAGGTTTTTATCTTATAAGAGATTTTCTTGATGAGAAACTTAATCTACCAAAGGGTGAGTATGAAATACCAATTTTGATACAGGACAAAACATTCAATAAGGATGGGTCATTATTTTATCCGGATAATTCAACACCTCCAGTTGATTTTCCTGCTCCATGTACACCTTCATTCTTCTTTGGAAATACATTAGTTGTAAACGGAAAGATATGGCCTTATATAGAAGTTGAGCCTCGTAAATATAGATTTAGAATCTTAAATGGTTCAAATAACAGATCCTATGAGTTAAGATTAAACAATGGTGGAGAATTCCATCAAATAGGTACAGATTTAGGATTAATGGAGCATTCTGTGAAATTACAATCCTTTATGCTTGAACCTGCAGAAAGAATAGACCTAATAATTGATTTCTCAGAGTACAAGGGAGAAGAAATAATATTATTAAATGATGGACCTGGTATTCCTAGCCCTGGCATGGATCAAGTTTTAATGTTTAAGGTGGGCAAAAGAGTGAAATCTTCTGATAAAAGTTCTATCCCCCATAATTTAAGACCAACTCATAAAATTAACCCCAAATTAGCAGCTAAAGAAAGAACTATGTATCTAGGTGAAACAGTAGATCACTATGGTAGAGTTATGCATTTATTAAACAATAGAATGTGGAGTGATCCGGCTACAGAAAGACCAAAGCTTGATACTATTGAAATATGGCATATAGTGAATACCTTTAATTTTCCGCATCCTATCCATTTACACTTAGTACATTTTGAGATATTGGGAAGAAAGACTTATACTGACAAGGATTTTGATGAAAACGGAGACTATATATTTGATATAGATAGTTTAACTCCTCCATTGGATTTTGAAAATGGGCCAAAGGATGTTGTAAGAGCTGATCCGGGGCAGGTTACAACTATAGTAATGCACTTCAAGGATCATTGTGGTGATTATGTTTGGCATTGTCATGTGCTTGAACATGAAGACAATGATATGATGAGACCACTTATTATTGAAAAATAGATATTAACATGATTATAAATCTAAAGAACCTTTCTATGGGTTCTTTTTTCTAATGTAGGAAAACTTGCGTAAAAAATATGGTTGTTATATAATAAACATTGTCAATTTAATAATTTTTGGAAGTTGGGTGAAATTCCCACACTGTCTCGCAACTGTAATAGTTGAACACAAGCAATCATGTCACTTTAATATTGTGTAAGGTTGTATTGTGCAATAAGCTTAAGTCAGATACAAAATTTTTATTTCCTTACGAAAGATAAGGAAGTGCTGGCACTTATCTTTAGAAAGATAGGTGTTTTTTTATTGTGGAGTTATACATAAATATTTGAGGGAAGGGAAAAGACATGAATAATATTAGTAGAAGTAGTAAAAACAGTATTAAATTAATTACAAGATGTGGGGTGCTTATTGCGTTGTCGGCTATAGGAGCAATGATAAAAATACAGGGAACAATCGCATTTGATTCTATGCCTGGTTATTTCGCAGCATTATATATAAGCCCTATAGCTGGAGCAATAGTTGCAGGATTAGGTCATTTTTTGACTGCAATTACAAGTGGATTTCCTATGTCATTGCCAATGCACTTAATGCTTATGGTCGTCATGGGAATAGTAGCATATATATTTGGATTTATAGGAAATAAAATCAATGGAGTAATAGCATGTGTTGTAGCCACAATTTTAAATGGACCGGTTTGTACAGTTATTGCCGCAATTACTGCAAAAGCACTGGGTTTACCGTTTAGTGGTGCTGCTATGTTTACTGCACTAGTAGTTCCATTAACCATAGCATCTGCTATAAATATTGTTTTAGCCTTTATAGTTTATATGATTATTAGAAATAAAAGAATATAGGTGATATAGATGTTTAAATTTAGAGATTTAACCATAGTGGACATCATGCCTGAGTTAAGAATGGTAATTTCCTGTGACTCATCTGGAGGTATTGGAAATAAAGAAGGGGATGTAGTCAAGGTAGATCCCGAGATAATAGGATATTTCACAACTCATGTAGCTATGATGGAGCTAATTGCAGTGGGAGCTACACCTATAAGTATTATCAATACATTGGGCGTTGAAATGGACGATACAGGTCAAAGGATAATTAATGGTATAAACCGAGCAATTGAGCCACTGAATATGAAAGAGAACATAATGATTACAGGAAGTACAGAGGAAAATATTCCTATATGTCAGACCTCAATGGGAATAACAATTATTGGATTGATGGATAAAACAAAATGGAGAATTAAAAAAGCAAGCAAAGAAGATTTGATAGTAGTTTTAGGTATACCTAAGGTAGGTAATGAATTAGCTCAAGATATGAATGATGTTGCATCTTTAAAGTTGCTATTGGAGCTAATTAAAAACCCTAGAATAAAGGATGCATTACCTGTAGGTTCAAAGGGAATCGCCTATGAAGTGGAGGTAATGGCAGATACTAATGATTTAAGGTATGAATTAGTTAACAATCCGTGTATTGATTTACATAAAAGTGCAGGACCTGCAACCTGTATAATAATTGCAATAGATAAAGATGAATATGAGAATTTAAAAAATATAGTGAATATTCCTGTTAATTGTATTGGCAAGTTTATATAAAATGAAGGATTTTTAATTTTTATCTAGAAATAGTACATATGATTTAATTATGATGAAAAAAATATCACACTTAGTGGTAACAATTTATTTCTGCAAAAATAAAATCTAGGGGATTAATATTGCTTTTATAAATACTCCATTAAATCTAGGGTTATCTATGTTCTTTATAAAAGAAGGAAATTTAAGACTGCTGATTAAAATAAAATTATCAGCAGTCTTTAGTATTCAGTAGGTTTCTTTCAATTTTATAATCCCTTGTACAAATTCATTCTTACCACCTTGGGCAGGATGTCTTACTATGTGAGATGGAATATTTAATTTCTTTAGAGATTGTTCAGCTTTTCGACCTATAGCTACTACTTGCTCAATTTCAAAGAGATTAATTAATTTCAATAAAAACTGTTCACCTATTATTAGTTCATTTTTTAGGGGTGCTCTGTTGGAGTTATCAATTCCTGGTTTGTGGGGATGAAAGGGAAAGGCATTCCATGCAAGAGCCAATATGTTATGATTTACTAGAGTCTCCATTATAATTGTTGCAGTTGCTTCATTTAATAGTTTGTCATTTTCTGTTGCAAGTCTATAGCCCGCTTCTTTACCAAAGATATGAGTTCCATTCATATTGTTCATGAGAAGATGCTCACTTGTAAATGGTACTCCCGTAAGTCTAGAGCCTCTATATCCAGGGGCTTCCGCAACTAACATTATTCGGGGTCTTAGATTTTGCATCTGCTTCAAGTAAATAAGCAGATTTTCCCTTCTTATTGCATTTTCTTCATTAGAATAATCGTACTGATTATGCACATTTGGTAATGGTTCTATTGTAGCTAAATCCTCTATAAATCTGTAAAGTTTATCTTTCATAATAATTCCTCAATCTAAATTAAATAGTTAAGCATAGTATATAATCACTATACCTATAATTCAATAGAAAATAAGTGGAAACGATATGTTATAATAAATCTATAGAATAATGAATTTGATTACATAGGGGGAGATACATAATGAGAAAACATAACATACCTATACTCGTACTAATTTTGTTAATTACTACTACTCCAATTGTATATGCCAATTCAGGTCCTACGTATTGGCGAGGATATCCATCCTTAGAGGTATTATCAATTGATAAGAACAGTCCCATAGAAATTGAAAATGAGAAATTAATATTTGACTTTTCAAAAGAGGAGTATATTAATAAAGGTGATTATAGCTTATCTGGTTTAGTCACAGCTATATATAAGATGAAAAATCCAACTAACAATCAAGAAAAAGTTCAAATGGCATTTCCGTTTATTTCTTCCCTTGATCATTTTAATCCAGAAGAAATAGCGATAAAGTCAGATGGAAACAATATTCCATTTCAAATATATATAGGGAAGGATATTAAGCTCAAAAATAGAAAAAATGTTGAAACAGAGGAGAATATATTAGATTTCAATAAAATATTAAGCTCAATAAATAAAGAAGTTTATTCACCTAGTTACTATAATCTGGATGATATAGGAACCTTATATAAATATGATGTAAGGGCAATAGGGGAAGAAGTAAAAATAGCAATAGATTATACTATAGATTATGAGAAGACAAAGGTAATAAGTAAAGGCTTTAATGGTGGTTCCATTAAGGACAATACTGAAAGGATAATGTCTTGGGTAAGTGATAAGGAGATATTGGAGGTCTTTGTATTAGGAGAGGATATTGAGCTAGGTATTAATGCATATATAGATGGAGAGATGACTCAGGAAACAGATAATTATTCCTATGAATTGACAACAGAAAAAGTAAGTATAAGAGACTATTTGAATAAAGAGGTTGAAGCTTATAAGGAGCAATTTGTATATAATGATTATCTTGCAGAGAATCAAATTTTCAATCTTTGTGCCATGACGTTGGATGAATTAATTGAAAAAGATGTACTCAATCTTTGGATTGATGAATTGTTTTTAATTGGTGGTTTAGATAGGATATTTGTACTACTTTATGAAATTGAATTTTTACCAGAAAGTTCAAAAGATATAAGTGTTAGCTATTTGACTAGAGGAACGATGGATAGTGTAGAAACTAAAAAGCCATTATATTCCTTTGAATATTTATTGAATCCTGCATCAAACTGGGCGAATTTTAAAGATTTAAGTATTGAGATAAAGCCACCAACGGAGCACCCATATATATTGGATAGTAGTCTTGAACTAGTTAGGAGTGAAGATGGTACATACACTGGAGAATTTGAATCATTACCGAATGAGGACTTTTCATTTACACTTTTTTCAAAAGAACAAATTACTTTTATGGATAAGATGGAAAGAAAATTATATTATTATTTACCTATTATATTACCTTTTATAGTTGCTTCAATTGTAGGTTTTATTTTTAAAGCGATTTACAAACGTTTAAAAAGCCAAAAAAATAAGTAAATAATACGGTGGGAAAATGTAAATCCCACCGTATTATTTTGTCAATTTATCCTTGATTCTGTCCAGTAATGCTGCCATTTGTGCACGAGTAACCTTGTCTTTGGGTCGGAAGGTATTGTCTTCAAACCCCTCAAATATTTTTTCTTCTGCCATTGATACTATATATGGATAAGACCACTGAGTTGAACTAATATCACTAAATGGGTTATCTTTTTTTGCCTCTGGTGAAATTTTTAATAATCTTGATAGTAATGTAGCCATCTCTTCTCTTGTTAAGAATTCATCTGGAGCGAATTTTTGATTTCCTTTTCCGTTCATTAATCCATGTGTTGATGCAATTTCAATATCTGACTTTGCCCAATGATTATTTGGAACATCTATAAACTTAGGTAAATTGTTTCCAGTTCCTTTTAATTCTAACACACGAACTAAAAGTGTAGCAGCTTGTGCTCTTGTCAATGGTTTATTTGGTTCAAAGTAAAAGTCTCTTGTTCCAATCATCCAACCTTTTTCACTTATAGCCAATATAGGTGCTTTTGCCCATCCTTCTTCTACATCTATAAAAATACTGCTGCCGTTAGCCCAATTATTATAGATATTCCAAATATTTTGGGTAGCTTGGTGGAGACTCCAACTACCTGCACCTTTTATATTATATTTTTCAATTAATCCTAGTTTATTTAGGATAGATTCCTCATTTTCAAACCATATAGTGTATTTACCTTTTGGCATTCCTGCTTCGTATCCTGTAATATTGATGGTAGCCTTAGGAGATTTAGTATAATCGTCAAAAGTTACAGTACCATTATACTTGTTAATAAGTTCATTAACTTTAATTAAGCTAATTCCTTTTCCTTTGATACTTCCATCATCCTTCCAATATCTACCGAAAAATGGAAGGCCCAATACAATTTTTTTGGAAGGAACATTTTTCAATTCATGTTTAATAGATTCTTCTGCAAACTGAATACTTGAAATTGGACCAGGGCTGCCTCCTTCATAGTGTTCATCGTAGCTCATAATCATTAGATAATCTGCATATTGTGCTAATTTTTCATTGTCATATGCACCATGCCAACCTGATGTATAGCCTTTGGGGTTAGCAGCTACAGCTATTGAAAGTTCTTTATCCTTGGGAAGTGACTCCCTCAATTCTTTGATAAATTGCGTAAAGTTTTCCTTATCTTCATGTGTTATATTTTCTATGTCTACATTAATTCCATCAAGACTGTATTCTTCAATTACATCAACAATTTCTTTTATTAGGCTTTTTCTATTGTTAAGAGCTGCCCGACCTACGTCTCTGTTCCAGTGATTGCTAAGAAAAGGAACTACTTTAATGTTCCTTTTTTGCAACTGACTTATAGTATTGGAATCAAAATGTGGAGTTAGTTTCAAACTTCCGTCAGAGTTTAAATCAAAATAACTAGGAGATACTACATCTAATATTTTCCCAGTATTATTTATGGTATCTATAAGAGCATTTCCACCCTCAAAATAAGCATAACTCATGTGAAAACTATTTTTTGATGATGATAACATTCCTTCTGTTTTACCTGCAATACCTTGCAAGGTGATTGTTGCAATAACTGCCGAGCCGACCATCAATTTAACACTGCTAATTTTTATATCAGAGAAATTATTTTTTATAAATTCTTTTATGTAATTATTTAAATTCTTGCTTTGTTCTTCTTCATTAGTCCCGAATTCATTAGCGAATTCAGTTAAGCCAATATTTAGGTACAAGATAAGGGTATAGTCATTATTATTTTTTTCTAATTTATAGCTTTTAATAAAATCCATTTCAGTCTCCAGTCATATTATTTAAATTATTTTCTATTTAGTATTTCCATAGTTTGACCTAGCATTCAACAAATAAATAGATTAAAATTCTTTACAACAAAAAAAGTATAAAAATGATATAATATGATAAATAAGGAATATTTTTGACAACTTGCGCTACTAATAAAGAATATTAGAATTATCATATTAGCTAGGGGGAATTTAATATGGAAAGTATTTATTTTGCAGCATTAACTTCTGGGATGGCTAGTGTAGCAAAGGAAGCAATGCATGACCTTGATTTATCTTTTCCCATAGAGGTAGTAGATTTTGATGAAGCCAAGGAAGTAGTTAAATCCAATTCTCAGTTGGATGTCATGATTAGCAGGGGTCTTATGGTAGATTTGTTATCAGAAAACACTGATATTCCAGTGGTGGGAATTACTATGACAATATCGGAAATATTGGAAGCAACTGATAGTTTTATAAAAAAAGGTGCTTCGAAAGTTGGCATCGTTGCTCATAGAAGGTTCCTAGACATGCAAGATTCAGATTTAGTTGTAGGAGAAGTTACTATATATATTAGATCTTGGAATACTCTTGATGATATACCAATGATACTTGAAGGATTGAAGAAGAATGGAGTCAAGGATATTACAGGAGACAAAGGAGCTTTCACTATAGCCAAAGAACAGAATTATGAAGTGGATCTTTTAGAATCAGGGGTACAGGCTGTAAGCAAGGCAATTAGTGAAGCTTTGAAAATATCTCGTGCTCAGGAGAGAGAAAGAGATAAGGAGCATGAAAAATCACAATATTTTAGTCAAGTTGTTTCTGAGCTTTATACCAATCTGGAGCAATCTAGTACCTCCATTCAGGAGTTGGCAACATCCTCAGTAGAACTTGCTACTTCAAGTCAAGAGTCTTCAAATATTGCCCAAGGTGTAACTGATGAAGTAAATAATATTTTTGAAATATTAGAAGTTATACAGCAGGTAGCTAGCCAAACTAATTTACTTGGACTTAATGCAGCTATTGAGGCTGCACATGCTGGAGAAAATGGTAGAGGATTTTCAATAGTAGCTAAAGAAATTCGTAAGTTAGCCGAGGAAAGCAACAAATCTGCTGAAAATATTGATGATATGTTAAAAAGATTTAAGGATTCAGTAATTCAGGTGCAGAATAACGTTGATTATTGTAATACAATAACTCAAAAACAGGCAGAGGCAACAGAAATCTTATCTCAAAAGATGGATACACTAAAAACAATTGGGGAAAAACTAGCGAATATATCTTAGAATATTACCAAGTTATTTATAATTCCTTTATAAAGAGTAATAATAATATTGAAATTGTTTAAATTTGGAGAAATTATTTTGAAATAGATAAATAGAATTAATAGATGGTATAATTAAAATAGAAATGTTATTAAATAATTTAGGAGGTTTTTATGGCTGATAAGGATTTGCAAAAACAATTGACTAAGAAGTTTCACAATGCTTGGGAACGATTAAAAGAAGGTGAATTGGAAAATGTTTTTGGACTTAGTGAAGACTATAAACTCTTTTTGGATAAGGGAAAAATTGAAAGAGAATGTACTGATGAAATAATAAAACAGGCAAAAGCTGAAGGTTTCACTTCAATTGAAGAAGTATTAGCAAAAGGTAATTTTAAGTCTGGAGACAAAATTTATGCAGAAAACAAAGGAAAGGGAGTAGCATTATTTGTACTTGGTTCTGAAGCATTGGACAAAGGTATGAGGATAGTGGGCAGTCATTTAGATGCTCCAAGGCTGGATTTAAAGGCTTTTCCTCTATATGAAGATGGTGGATTAGGTATGTTTAAAACACACTATTACGGAGGAATCAAGAAATATCAATGGGTAGCTTTACCTTTGGCTTTACATGGGGTAATATTTACTAAAAATGGAGAGAAGATTTCTATTGTAATTGGTGAGGATGAGCAAGATCCAGTTCTATATATCACAGATTTACTTCCGCATCTATCAAAGGATCAAATGGAAAAGAAAATGGGTGAAGGTATTACCGGAGAAGGACTCAATGTAATAATAGGTAGTATTCCATATCGTGGAAGTGACATGGACGAAAAGGTTAAATTTAATATATTGAAACTTTTAAATGAAAAATATGGAATCGAAGAAGAAGATTTTACAGTGGCAGAGCTTGAGGTTGTACCAGCAGGGAAGGCAAGGGATGTTGGTATTGATAGAAGTATGATATCTGCACATGGACATGATGACCGTGTTTGTTCATATTCTGCACTTAAAGCTGTGTTAGAAACAGAGAATCCTAAATATACAACAGTTGGACTTTTTGTAGATAAAGAGGAAGTTGGCAGCATGGGCAACACAGGTATGCAATCAGATTTCTTTGAAAATGTTGTTGCAGAGCTGTTAAATGTACAAGGTATTACAAGTTATCTGGGACTACGAAGAGCATTAAGCAATTCAAAGGTTCTGTCTGGCGATGTTACACCAGGATTTGATCCAAACTTTCCTGATGTTTTAGATAAGCGAAATTCAGCCTTTATAGGTAAAGGAGTTACACTTACAAAATATACTGGTTCAAAAGGAAAGTCGGGCTCTAATGATGCTAACTCTGAATTTTTAGCGGAAGTTAGAAATATTTTCAATTCCGGAGATGTTACATGGCAAGTTGGTGAGTTAGGAAAGGTTGACCAAGGTGGAGGAGGTACTATCGCATATATTTTAGCAAATAAAGGAGCAGAGGTTGTAGACTGTGGTACTCCAATGCTAAGCATGCATGCACCAATTGAACTAATTAGTAAAGTTGATCTTTATATGACTTACAAGGCTTATAAGGCTTTTTATAACGCTGAATAAAGGCAATTAGTTTTTGCTATTAAAGAGAACCTTTTTTAGGTTCTTTTTGATTTAGTATTAGTATTAATGTATAGTTAGTTAACTAATTAGCTATCTTGAGAATTATCAAATTCTATGGTATAATAATTCATGTTTGTATATTAATTAACAAAAAACAAATAAAGGAATGTTTAAATGGATAAATTGAGTTTTACTCCCATTAAAAATAAAAAAACATATCTACAAATCGTCGATAAGATACTTACTATGGTTTATGAAGGTGAGTTGGAATATGGTGACAAACTATTTAGTGAACCTGAATTAATTAAAATGCTTAATGTAAGTAGACCAACTTTAAGAGAAGCCTTAAGAGTTTTGGAGTTTCTAGGAATAGTATCTATCGGAACTAGATCTGGCATTACCATAAACAATCCACAGGATAATATAAATTATTTGCCATTGATATATGCGATGTTGTTTGAGAAACCTACCAATACTGATCTTTTCGAATTAAGAAGAGCAATACAGGTTGAGGCAGCAGGACTAGCAGCATTGAGACATACCGAAGAAGATAGAAAAATTCTTAGAGATATAGTTTCAAAGACGGAGGCGAACATGAAGTCTGACCATACATTTTTTTCTCAATTAGATTATGATTTTCACCTAGCAGTTGTAAATGCTTCAAAAAATGTATTGAGTGTAAAACTTATGCAAACACTTGGTGAGCTTATGAGACGACAATTGCTTGATATTATTGAAGAGTTAAAAATTGAAAATAGAAGTAGAACTTTAAAATATCACACTGCTATTTGTAATGCAATTATTAGTAAAGATGAAACTAAATCTAGAAGAATTATGGAAGAACATCTTAGTGTAACATATAAAGATATAAAGAAAAAAGAAATAATCAAATTTACTTTAGAATAAACGGGATGTCATTGATGAATATATAGTAACTATTTAATACGATTTAAATAGTTAATATATATTTTTTTATTTCTATTGACAACGTTTACATTTAGGAATAATATAATGATATAGTCATATAGTTAACTATATAGATAAATAAAAGTGTTGACATGGAGGGAGCTGTATGGACAGGATATATGATTTTACCATTATTGGTGCCGGAGTAGTTGGAAATGCAGTAGCACGAGAACTATCCAGGTACTTGTTAGATGGTTCAAAAGAAGTAAATATGGCAGTACTGGAAAAGGAACTAGATGTAGTATGTGAGACTAGCGGAAGAAATTCAGGAGTATTGCATGCTGGTTTTAACAACAAACCAGGTTCCAAAATGGCAAAGTTTTGTGTTGAAGGGAATTTAGAATTTGATCAAGTTGCGAAGGAATTGGACATACCTTTTGTTCGAACCGGAAAGGTTGTCGTAGGTTTTGATGATGATGATATGAAACAATTGTTAAAGTCAAAAGAGCAAGGGGATATGAATGGCTGTCCTGGTCTAGAAATAATAGATAAAAAAAGGCTGAATGAATTAGCTCAAAATGTTGGCGGAGAATTTGCTATGTATTCTCCTATGACTGGAATCATGGATCCCTTTGATTATACAATTGCCTTGGCAGAAAATGCATATGATAATGGGGTTGAATATTATTTTGGTGACGCTGTGGAAGATATAAACAGAGTAAATGAATTGTACATAATTAAAACCAAGAAAAAAACTTATAAGGCTAAATGGATAATCAATTGCGCAGGATTGAATTCAGACAAAATATCAAAAATGCTTGGAATAGACGGATATGAAATATACCCATGCCGTGGAGAGTATATTATTTTAGATAAGAAAATGGGTGAGTATTTGAATATGCCTGTATATCCAGTTGTAAATCCAAAGCAAGGGGGCTTGGGTATACACCTAACACCATCTGTAGACGGAAATGTATTTATAGGGCCAAGTGCTGATTATCTAGATTGTTGTGATGATTATTCTGCTACTAAACCCGTAATTGATATGCTTTTTGAGGAAGGTAAGAAATTGTTACCTTATATAAAAAGGGAATATTTCATTAGAAACTTCAGTGGAATTAGACCAAAGCTCACCAATAAAGGTGGATATGAGGATTTTGTTATAGAGGCTAGGGATGAGGCTCCAAATACAGTTAATCTAGTAGGTATAGAATCCCCTGGATTGACAAGTGCAACTCCTATTGGAAGAGAAGTTGTTAGATTAATAAAGGAAAAGACTTTATTGAGAGAAAATCCTAACTTTAATCCTTTTAGAAAGGCACAAGTTGTTTTTCATAAACAACCCATAGATGTACAAAGGAAGCTTATTGAAAAAGACCCTAATTATGGGGAAATCGTATGTCGTTGTGAAACTATTACTAAGGCAGAAGTATTAAATGCAATAAACAACCCTTTAGGAGTTGACACTGTTACAGGGATTAAGTATCGCTGCCGTTGCATGATGGGCAGATGTCAAGGAGGGTATTGTCAGACTCGTGTAACTGAGTTAATTCAAGATGTTAAGCACAAGAAAAGGGAAGAGATATTGTACAATCGTGAAGGATCATATATGTTTACTGGGAAGGTGAGAGGCTAATGGCTGTGATTAATAAGGATGTTATTATTGTTGGTGGTGGAGCTGGGGGGCTTGCAGCAGCAGTAGAATTAAGAAAACAAGGAATTGAAGATATCTTAATTATTGAACGTGAAAAAGAATTGGGCGGAATTCTACGTCAATGTATCCATGATGGTTTCGGCTTGACTAGATTTAAGGAAACCCTTAGTGGTCCTGAATATGCTCAAAGATTTATTGATGAGGTAGATAAGTTAGGAATTGATTACTTGACGGATACTACAGTTTTGGAAATCACATCTGATAAACGGATAACATCAGTTTCAAAAGATGGATTAAATGAATATCAAGCAAAGGCTATAGTACTTACTATGGGTTGCAGGGAAAGGACGAGAGGTGCCCTAAGCATACCAGGTAGTAGACCAACAGGGATATATACCGCAGGAGTAGCCCAAATGTATGTTAATTTGAAGAATACAATGGTCGGAAGAGATGTTATGATTCTTGGTTCAGGAGACATTGGATTGATTATGGCAAGAAGACTGACTTTGGAAGGAGCCAATGTACATGCAGTATTTGCAAGAGGCGATACTCCCCGAGGACTTCCTCGTAACGTTGAACAGTGTCTAAACGATTATAATATTCCATTATATCTAAGTCACAATGTAACGCAGATACATGGGAAAAATCGTCTGGAAGGAATTACAATCAGTGAGGTAGGAAAAGATAATGCTCCTATTCCTGGAACTGAAAAATATTATCCATGTGATACTTTGATCCTATCTGTTGGTCTAATTCCGGAAAATGAATTATCATTAAAGGCTGGAGTCACTTTGGATAACAGGACAAAAGGCGCATATGTGGATGAAAACTATCAGACAAATGTAGAAGGCATATTTGCCGCAGGAAATGTACTTCATGTTCATGACTTGGTTGATTTTGTATCAATTGAAGCAGAAAAACTCGCAGATGCAGTGGTTGAATACGTTAAGAACAATTCATTGCCAGAATGCCCAATTGTAGTTGAAACGGACAAAATGATTAATTATACAATACCTCAGAAGATAAGTGGAAATAGGGATGTGAGTCTTTCATTTAGAGTTAAGAAAAATGTAAAAAATGTAACGTTACAGGTATTGCAAGATGGAGAAACAATTTATAAAAAGAAGCTTAAAAAAGCAATTACATCTGAAATGGAACAAATTCGACTAAAGAAAGATTTGTTTAAATCAAGGAGTAACATAAAGGTGGTGATTACAGTATGATTCGTGAATTTACATGTATTATATGTCCTAATGGATGTGATCTTGTGGCGACTATTGAAGATAATAAAATAATTTCTATAGAAGGCACATTGTGTGACAAAGGTAATAAATACGCTGAACAAGAAATAATAGATCCACAGAGAACGATTTCATCTTTGGTAGTTGTAAATAATGGAGAAATACCTTTAGCAAGTGTTCGTCTCAGCAAACCAATATCAAAGGATAGAATTTTTGATGTAATGAATGAAATTAAAAAGATTAAACTAGATGCACCTGTCACAATTGGGACTGTAGTAAAGGAAAATATTTTGGGGCTGGATAGTGATTTGATTGCTACTAAGAATGTGAAGGAGAGACTTTAAACAAAGAAATATCTCAATCTTTAAAGATTCTGATGTCTAGGAATTACAATGTTGAGAAAACATCTTCATGAGTCAAATATATTTAATTTGTTGCTGCAATATGTGATGATTTTTATGGACAGAAGCATTATTGATAGTTCTAAGTTTGTACTAATTAAATATAAAAAGGAGTGAAAAAATGTCTTTCAAGGTAGATGTATTATTTAGTGGTTTTTCTGGTAAACTTCCATTTTGTTCACATGGTTGGGGAACATGGGCTTTGGTGAGAGATGGGAAACATAACATTTTACTTGATACAGGATGTGTAGGGTTAAGGTTAAATTATGACAAGATATTAGCTGAACATGGATTGACAAGAAATGATATTGATATTGTACTGTTAACACATATGCATTTTGATCACGCTTGCAATGTTGATTTGCTACCAAATGCAGAATTTATATTAAGTGAAAAGGAATGGGAACATGCGAATAATATGAAACATCGTGATTTATTCATTCAAGAAAGTGCAATTATTCCTATAAGAAATTCAAAAAAGAGATTTATCACAAAAGATGACGAAGAAATTGTTCCTGGTATTACATCGCTGATGACACCAGGTCATACTCCTGGAAGTATATCATTTGTATTACATCAGGACAACGGAGAAAAATGGATTCTTGCAGGTGATGCAGTTAAAAATAGGGGTGAATTGATAACTGGGGAAGTTCAAATGTCTCTAGATATTGAAGCAACTAATAATAGCCTGAAAAAAATTAGAAATTTGGGGGACCGCGTTTTGCCAGGTCACGATGGATGGCTAAAAATTGTAAGTGGAGAAGTTTTTCCAGAAGGAAATAATGATGTAACTCTATTATTTGGGCAAGGTATAACTGTAAATAATGGTAAAACAAGTATTACAATTCATATGGACTGATAAATCAATTTAAATAATAGAAAATTTTTGGAGGGGAAATTATGTTTAAACACATTGGATTTGGAGAGATAGTAAATATTTTTATATTACCATTCGTTGGTTTTGCTATGTGTCTTGTATGGTACTTTAAACATAAAAATGAGGACAGTGTTAAATAAATATATATTTTGCTTAAATCAATTATTTTATTGGAGGGATCTATAATGATAGGTATTTATATTGGATTAGCACTTTATATAGCTGCAACCTTTGGTTTAAGTATTTATACAGGAAGAAAGGAAAATAAAAAATCGGCAAAGGAATATATAGTTGGTGATAAAAATTATGGTTCAATTTTAACTGCATTTAGCATGGGAACAACGTTAGCAAGCGGGTTTGCATATATAGGGCTAGTTGGTATGGGGTATACAATGGGACTTGAAGCTACTTGGCAATGCATCTTTGGTACTATACTTGAATTTATTACATGGTACTATTTAGCCCATAAACTTAGAAGAATGTCAGATATGACAGAAGTTTTGACACCTATTGAGGCAATGTCGAAATTTCATGGCGACCCTCATAATTTAATTAAGATATTTGGAGGGCTGTTTATCGGATTATTTATGACTTTCTATTTAGCAGGTCAATTCACTGCCGGTTCGAAAGCTGCTGCTATTATGAATTTAGATCCTGTTACTGTGGCAATAGCGATTGCAGTACTTACTATAATATACATATTTGTCGGTGGTATGAATGCAGCTGTATGGACAAATGCTATCCAGGGATTTATAATGATTATAAGTTTCTTTGTTTTAGTAATCGTTGCTTTAAGTCAGGTTGGTGGTTTTAATGGTTTGTTTGATAAATTAGCAATGGAAGCTCCAAATATAATTCAATGGAATAATGGAAAGAGTTATTCGGATGCAACTATACACATTCTTAATTACTGGTTAGGGAGCGCTGCTGGATTTCTCGCTCAACCACAGGCAATACAAAAATTTATTACTATTAAAAATGAAAAGGAAATTAGGAAAAGTGCATTACTATCTTGTATATTCAATATAATTAGGCAATTGGGACCAGTAATAATTGGCATGGCAGGTCGCATAATTTATCCATTTATTACTGATCCTGAAACGGTAATACCAACTCTAATTGTTGACTATATTCCAAACGTATTTGGTGGGATTATGATGGCAGGTATTTTTGCAGCTATTATGTCCACAACTGAATCTTTGCTATTACATTCTACTAGTGAATTAACCCGTAATTTTTTACAAAAGGGAATTTGGATTAATAAAAACTTAAGTGAAAAAAACTGGGCACAGGTTACTAGAGTTCTTACAGTTATTATAGGTATAGTATCATTATTATTGTCATTATATGGACCAAAAAATGTATTCACAATGATAATTTTTGCATGGACTGGTTTATTCACATCTGTGGGACCATCTTTATATCTTGGATTAATGTGGAAAAAATGTACAAGTTGGGGAATTTTGTCTGGAATTATTACTGGAATTCCTGCTACTACTATATGGTTTAACTTTATTAAACCTATTACAGGAATACATGAGGCATATAGTGTTATTATTCCATTAGCAGCAGTAATAATTGTCAGTTTAGCAACACAGAATCAGAAAGAAGAAGATAATTTTGCGGAAAGAATTAACGCTGAAAGTTTTTAAAATATAATTACCTACATCAGTAATTTTAATACCTAGTACAATAAAGGAAGATTCTTAAAACTAAGAATCTTCCTTTATTTAGGTGGATTTCTAATGTTGAATGAAAAATAAATATACAAGTATATAGATAGAAGTTAGAAATCACCATCATATAAGTTTAATTCAAGATATTAGATATAATAAATTACCATTTTATTTCAAGTAATCTTTATCTTTCTTTAAAGTATGTGGATAAGTTATCAATTTTTGGTTTTATTTCTTTTAATTCACTGTTAAGTTCTATAGCTAATAGAGTGGCAATTATGTTAACTAATGAACTTGGTGCCGTCATTGAGTTATAAAAGATGGTACTAGATGTTTGGCATGTAAACAAAACATCAGAATATAATGCGGGTGGTGAAATTGGTTTATCTGTAATGCATATGACTTTACTCCCAAGGCTTTGGGCACATTTTGCAAGATCACCTAAGGTTTGAGTATAGTTTGGGAAAGAAAATATTATAAAAGTATCTTTTTCATCACAATTAATTAATCGTCTTGGCAAAAGGTTGATGTTATCCATTCTTATTAATTCTGACTCAATGCATAAAAAGTCGAATCTGGTCTTTAGTATTTCTGCTACAGGAATAGCTACACCTTTAGCAGCTATATGTACTTTTTTGCAATTTATAATAATTTCAATTGCTTGTTCAATACTTTCTTGACTAATATGTGTAAGTGTTTCTTTAACTAGAGCTATTTCATTATCAATTACTTTTTTTAGAGTGTTATCTATTGATTCAGAAATATTCTCATGATTAATCTTTATAACATTTCGTGGTAATATCATAGATTGAATATAATTTTGACAATCTTTCTTAAAATCACTGAAGGTTTCATATCCAATATTTTTACAAAACCTAACAACAGTTACTGTAGTTACTCCTGCCTGTTCACTTAATTCATTAAGAGAGAGGAAACCTCCCATATCTTCCCTGCTTAACAAGAAATCAGCAATCTTTTTCTGAGTTTTACTTAGATTGTTATATTCTTTTTTAATATTTTCTACTGGGTTTGACAAATGTTTTTTTACCATAAAACCCTCCATAATTTATATATTATCATATAAATAATATACATTACAATTGATAATGGTTCAATGATAAACTCAAAAAGTAAACTAAATAATATACTATAGTATATTATTTAGTTTACTTTTTGAATATGTTATGCTAATATATATTTAAATATATTGATTAAGGAGGAAAAAATGAAAAAGAAATACTTATTACTCTTATTGTGTGTAGCAGTTGTTTTCTCAACAGCATGTTCTTCGGTTCAATCTAGTGGTGATGGGAATAATATTTCTACCAAAGATGACTTACTGGTTGCAATAAAAGCCGAACCATCAACTTTAGATCCACATAATAGTACTGCATTAGCAAATTTTGCAGTCCAACGTGTTGTCTATGATACATTAGTTGAACAAGATGAAAATGGTAAAATAGTTCCTGGTTTAGCGGAAAGATGGGAGGTCATAGACGATACAACAGTACGATTTTTTTTAAGGGATAACGTTTATTTTTCAAATGGTGAGAAATTAACTGCTGAAGATGTTAGATATTCAATACAACGTTCAACTGAAGAAAGAGGAAGTGCATCAATGTTTTCTGCTTTTGATGGAGAAGGGACAAGTGTAGTTAATGATTTAACTGTTGATATAAAAGTAAAATATCCTTTTGCACCAATTTATAATTATCTTGCTTCTTCTAGGGGAGATATTATAAATAAGAAAGCAATGGAAGAAATTGGACCGGACGTTTATGGAAGAAATCCTGTAGGAACAGGTCCATTTATTGTAAAAGATTGGGTTACAGGTGATAGCTTAGTACTTGAAAGAAACGAAGAATATTGGGGTGAAAAACCTGTATATAGTAAGCTTGTATTTAGGATTATAGCTGAGCAAGCAAATAGAGCAATAGAGTTAGAGACCGGTGGTGTAGATATTATATATGATGTTGCTGCTAATGATGCATCTCGCTTATCTGAAGGTAATAAGACAAAAGTAATAAAAGGACCAGGCTATAAATTTTCTTATATAACAATGAATATGTCATTAGGACCATTTGATGATATTAGAGTAAGAGAAGCCCTTACCATATCTCTAAATATGGAAGATATTGTTGAATCAGTTTATCAGGGCAGCGCAAAGCTAGCAGATTCGTTAATGGCTCCTACAGTTTTTGGTTATAAGAAAGTAGGTCCTTATGAATATAATCCTGAAAGAGCAAAGAAGCTTCTATCTGAAGCTGGTTATGCAGATAATCTACATTTAGTCTTAATGACAAATGAGGATAGGAGCTTCATGGACGTTGCTGAAATTGCACAAAGCATGTGGAAAGAAGTTGGAATTGAAACTGAAATACAGATAATGGAGCAGGCAACTCTCTTATCAAAAGCTGCTGAAGGAACCGTTACCATGGGTATTACAAATTCTACTCCTACTACTGGGGATCCTGATCATGCTCTAATGCCATGGCCATCAACATATAAGAGTTTTTTAAGAATTGATAATCCTGAGATTGATGAGTATTTATTAAAAGGGAAAAGTACTTATGATACGGCTGAAAGGGAAAAGATTTACAATGAGGCTATGGAGTATATGTGGGAGCAGTATAATATGATACCAATTTGCTTTACAGATTCTATATATGCTACTGGAGAAAATATAGAAAATCTTGAATGCCATCCTGGAAATACACCAAACTTAGCTAAGGTAACTTTTAAATAACAATTAGATAAAACGGAAATAATCATTGAGATAGTTTACAGAGATTGACTATTTCCGTTTAAATACACTAAAGAAATGGAGATAGACATGGGTAGATTATTAGTTAGTGAGATTGTATGGACAGAAGTTAAAAAAAATTTAAATAATATAAAGCTTGCTATTGTTCCTGCTGGTTCCTGTGAGCAGCATGGTCCTAATACAACTTTTACAACAGATACAGATCGTGCAAATGAGTTTTGTAAGTTGCTTGGAGAAAGAATTAAGGAAAAAGCATTGATTTTTCCACCAATTACATATGGAGTAAGTTATCATCATATGGGATTTCCAGGAACAGTAACTTTAGATGTCAAAACTATGATTGATGTGTTTGTAGATATAGGTGTTTCTATTGGGAAACATGGAATAAATAAGATTTTATTTGTAAATGGACATGGAGGGAATAGGGTAGCCCTAGATGCAGCAATACAAATACTTAAAAACAAGCATGGTATTGATGCCTACTGGTCCGGAATGGGAACAAATATAGCTAGAAAAACTCTTGAAGAGAAATATGGCATTCCTAAAATTATAGGACATGCGTGTGAGGTCGAAACTTCTCAATGTATGTACTTAGCCCCATGGGATGTTAGCGATAATCTTCAAGCTGGTATATTGCATGAACAAAGTGCATATTTCAAAAAGACATTTGTAGATGGTAATGCTGCATGGGATTGGAAAAATGATGTATCGGAGAATGGTGCACTGGGTGATGCAACACAATCTAGTTATGAAATGGGCAAATTGATGACAGATATAGCACTAGATTATTTTGAAAAGGTAATAGATGAAATAATTCTTAGAAATTAATTAGATAGGAGATTAAAATGTACAGATATATTTTAAATCGTATATTAATGATGATTCCAGTTTTACTTGGTGTTTCACTTGTGGTTTTTTCTATGATTTTCATTGCTCCTGGTGATCCTGCGAGAATTATTTTAGGTGATACTGCCTCGGAAGAAGCGGTTCAAGAATTAAGAGAAGAGATGGGACTAAACGATTCTTTTGTTAAACAATATGTAAGATATATAAAAAATATAGTAACAAAGGGAGATTTGGGCACTTCTTATATTACACAAAGAAGTGTAACTGCAGAAATTGCTGATAGATGGCCTACGACTATGTTGTTAGCTGTCATGAGTGTTATATTAGGAACATTTATAGGCATCCCAGCAGGTATAATATCAGCAACTCGTCAATATTCGATTTTAGATAACTTAGCTATGATATTGGCTTTAATTGGCGTTTCGATGCCTAATTTTTGGCAGGGTTTAATGCTAATTATAGTATTTTCTATTCATCTTGCTTGGTTACCAGCCTCAGGATTTTATGGACCCATATATTGGATACTACCAGTTATTACAATAGGTACAGGAACCGCTGCAACCATTACGAGAATGACTCGCTCCAGTATGTTAGAAGTTATAAGGCAAGACTATATAACTACTGCAAGGTCTAAAGGAAACAAAGAAAGTACTGTAATAATGAAACATGCATTAAAGAATGCACTTATACCTATTATAACTGTTATAGGTCTACAGTTGGGCAGAGGTCTTGGAGGAGCAATTTTGACAGAATCAATATTTTCTATACCAGGAATTGGAAAATTAATGGTAGATTCTATTAAGGCAAGAAATTATCCAGTAGTACAAGGAGGAGTACTTTTTATTGCTATAGCATTTAGCTTTATAAACCTTTTTGTTGATATTCTATATGCATATGCTGATCCAAGAATTAAATCTCAGTATAGTCGCAAAAGAATAAAAAAGAATAGTGAGGTGTGCAATGACTGAGATGCTTGCTAAAAATAATGAAGTAAAAAATAAAGTGAAAAAACAAAAAAAGAGTCAATTTAAAGAGATTTGTATGAGGTTTAGTAAAAATAAATTAGCAATGTTTGGGATGATTGTTATAATATTACTCATTATAATGGCTATTTTCGCGCCTTTTATTGCTCCTTACAGTTATGACGAACAAAATTTAAAAAGGTCAAATATGTTACCTAGTCGGCAACATCTAATGGGAACAGATAATTTTGGACGAGATATTTTCAGTAGAATAATATATGGTTCTAGGATTTCTTTACAAATTGGATTTATAGCAGTTGGAATAGGAGTACTAATAGGTGGAACGTTAGGTTCTTTTGCAGCTTATTATGGTGGCGTTGCCGATAATATAATTATGCGTTTTATAGATGTTTTGCTTGCTATTCCAAGTACTCTTCTTGCAATATCTATAGCAGCAGCTTTAGGACCTGGTCTAACAAATGCTATGATTGCTGTTGGTGTTGGCACTGTGCCTAATTACGCCAGAGTTGTACGAGCATCTGTGTTGACTGTAAAAGAGCAAGAATTTATTGAAGCAGCTAGATGTATCGGTGTAAAAGATCATAACATTATATTAAAGCATATACTACCCAATGCTATGGCACCTCTTATAGTACAGGCGACAATTGGTGTGGCAAGTGCTATTCTATCTGCTGCAGCTTTAAGTTTTATTGGACTTGGCATACAACCACCAATTCCTGAATGGGGTGCTATGCTTTCAGCAGGAAGAACTTATATTCGTGATTATTGGCATATTGTTACATTTCCTGGTGTAACTATTATGTTTACTATATTTTCATTAAATTTATTCGGAGATGGATTACGGGATGCATTGGATCCAAAATTAAGAAGATAGGTGATATATATGGGAGATATATTATTAAAAATTGAAGACCTAGCTGTTAGTTATACGACTGACAACGAAAAAGTAAGGGCAGTTAATGGAATAAATATTATAGTAGAGAAGGGTGAAACTGTAGGTCTGGTTGGTGAAACAGGTGCTGGGAAAACTACAATTGCAAAGGCAATTCTGAGGCTTATTCCAACTCCTCCTGGAAAAATTGAGAGAGGTAGGATTATTTTTGAGGATAAAGATCTATTAAAAATAAGTGAGCATGAGATTCGAAAAGTAAGAGGAAATGAAATATCAATGATATTTCAGGATCCTATGACTTCACTCAATCCAGTAATTACTGTAGGTAATCAAATAGCTGAAGGTATTAGAATACATCAAAAAGTAAGTAAAGCAAAGGCAGAAATATTGGCAGGTGAAATGCTTGAAATGGTTGGAATACCGCTAGAGCGTTTTAATGAGTATCCACATCAATTCTCAGGTGGAATGAAACAAAGAGTAGTAATAGCAATAGCTCTTGCTTGTAATCCAAAACTACTTATAGCAGATGAACCTACAACTGCACTTGATGTAACGATACAAGCACAAGTTTTGGAGCTTATGCTCAAATTAAAGGAAGATTTTAATACAGCTATGATAATGATAACTCACGATTTAGGAGTAGTAGCTGAAATTTGTGATAAAGTTGCTATTGTTTACGCAGGTCAGATTGTAGAATTTGGAACAGTCAAAGAAGTTTTCAAAAATACTGCACATCCTTATACAAAAGGGTTATTTGCTGCTATTCCCTCAATTAGTGGACAAAAATTAAAAAGATTACATCACATACCAGGATTAATGCCAGATCCAACAAATCTACCTTTAGGTTGTCAATTTAGTCCAAGATGCAATTGTAAACTTGAATGTTGTGATGAATTACCATCAGAAGATATTTATATCAATGAAAATCATTTTTTGAAATGCCATTTATATGCTCAAAAACAGAAAGAGGGATAAAACTATGTCGAAACTGTTGAAAGTAGAAAAAATAAAAAAACATTTTAAAACTTCCAGGGGTCTTCTTCATGCAGTAGATGGAGTTTCGTTTGAGTTGGAAGAAGGTAAAACAGTAGGTATTGTAGGTGAGTCTGGATGTGGGAAATCAACACTTGGGAGAACAGTTATCAATCTTATTCCAGCTACAGATGGTAAAGTAATATTCCAAGGAAAGAATATTACTTCTGCTAAAGGAAAAATTTTAAATAATGTAAGAAGAGATATGCAAATGATATTTCAAGATCCCTTTTCTTCATTGAATCCAAGGATGACGGTTAGTGAAATTATTCGCGAGCCTTTAGTTACACATAGGATTAAATTTGGGAAAAAGGAAATTGAAGAGGAAATTGATTATCTTATGGAAACGGTGGGCTTGGCTCCTAGATTGTACAATGCCTATCCACATGAATTGGATGGTGGTCGCCGACAAAGGATAGGTATTGCAAGAGCACTTGCATTAAATCCTAAATTTATTGTTTGTGATGAACCAGTTTCGGCACTTGATGTATCGATTCAAGCACAGATACTTAATCTTATGCAAGATCTGCAAGAAGAAAAGAAAATTGCATATATGTTTATTACACATGATTTATCTGTTGTAAGACATATGTCTGATGAAATCATTGTAATGTATTTGGGTGTAGTTGTTGAAAAATGTTTGGCTGAAAAACTATTTAAAAGACAATTTCATCCATATACAAAAGCTTTGCTTTCTGCGATTCCTAATCCAGATATAGATGTAAAGAAGAATAGAATTATACTTAAGGATGAAATTGCATCACCTATAGATCCTGGACTTGAATGTCGTTTTGCAGCCAGATGTAATTATGCAACAGAAAAATGTTTTAAGGAAACGCCTTACCTTAGGAGCATAGAAGATTATCATTTTGTAGCATGCCATTATGCAGAAAGTTTATAAAAATTATAGTATGGGGGATTTTATTATGAAACCTTTAATTGGAATTACTTGTAGTTATGGTATAATTACTGGGAACCCATTATCCTCTGTTTCTACGGTACATATGCCACAAGAATTTAACCAACTTTCTAATGCATATGTTAGGGCAGTAGAAGATGCAGGTGGAGTTCCTGTCATTATTCCTTTATATAGTAAAATTAAAAATATAGAGTCATTACTTGAAGTTATTGATGGGATAATTTTATCTGGAGGTACTGATGTATCACCAATTATGTATGAGCAGCGGCCATCTATAAAGTTAAAGATAGTAACACCTCTTAGAGATAAGCAAGAAATTGAAATTGTTGATTACATTAATAATCATAAATATATACCAGTATTAGGAATATGTCGTGGAATGCAAATACTAAATGTTGCACTAGGTGGCAGTTTGCATCAAGATTTAGAATCTGAAGGTTTTTGTAATCATTTACTCAATATGTATCCACGGAACTATACTACTCATAGCGTTGTTGCATGCGAGTCATCTATTTTATCTAGTATATTTGGAGATAAAGAATATGGTGTTAATTCTTTTCACCATCAGGCTATTAAAAGTTTAGGAAATGGTCTTAGAGTAGTAGCTTTATCAAGTGATAATGTCATAGAAGCAGTGGAAGGAATTCAGAAAAACAAATTTATATTAGGCATACAATGGCATCCGGAACACATGTTTAATGAAGTAAATCAACAAGAAATATTTAGATTATTTATTGACAATTGTAGAAAAGGTAAAAATTAATAATTCTAATAGAAATAATTTAAACTATATTAAACCTGAATTATTCATGACTATTAAAAACATAGATTGAATTTCTTAAATCAATCTTGTGAAAGTTTCAGTTACTAAATGAAGCAGAGATGCTACGAAAAAAGGGTAGAAAATTCCCTTGTGTGATGCTTCTAGTTTTTGAAACTTTCAAGGTGCAATTACTAGTTATTCTAGCTGCGGCAGTAGTCTAATACTATTTAGTGTTTCATTAAACTCTTTCTGATATGGACAGCTACTGCAAAGTTTAAATACGATATATCTTGCTGTATGTATAACCCTAGAGGCTATCTTTATTAGTTTTAATCTAATGGTGTCTATCTGCATTTTCCTCATGTTTGCAGGTAGTACCAAACGTCTAAACAAATTGAATAGGTTATATGCTAACACATGCAGTTGTAAACGGTTTGCATTGACTATCTTGCTGTGGCTACTGGTTGAATTGAAATTGAATCCATTTTTAGATTCCTTAATGAAATTCTCCATTTTACCGCGATTGCAGTAAAATTTAAGGATCTCTTCTGGTGGCAACTCCATGTTAGTTACAATAAAAGCGTGTTGATAAGTGAACTGATTATATGGTTTCTCAACTTTTACAACTACTCTTCTTGGGTAATCCCAGCTTGCTGCCTGGTAGTAGAATTCATCGTATACTACCGCATAGTCTACTTTGTTATTTCTTGTAAGATCATCAAGTCTGCTATCAGTACATTCTGCAAGCCTATACAGATTTTGGTTCGCTTTTAATCGGATAACATAAGATACACCATTTGTTTCTGCTTGTGTGAACAACTCGGGTTTAGCAAATCCACTATCGCCTCGCATATAAAGTTTAGTATATGGGTAATCATTCAGATATTCATCCAGTAATGGTTTCATAAAATCAACAACACCAGTAGATGAATATACAGTTCCATCTCGCAGTTCGGCCTTCAATAAATCACCAGTTAAGCCATCATAGCAAAGTAACGGGTGGTAGCCATTGGAAGAGTAATGATAGTTGTATGCTACACCTTCTTGCTTGCCATAAGTATCTAGAAGAGTGGAATCAAGATCAAATAGTACCATCTCAGGTTTCTTAATAGTGTAAACAATGTTTCTTAGCTGTTTAAGAATGTTTTCAAACTGAACCAAGGTATCTTCATCCATACGGTTGAAGAACCTGGAAAGAGTAGGCTGTGAAGCTAGACCATCCTTATCAAGAATAGCATTTATAACAGGTTCATTAGTTAGTTCATCAGCATCATTATCATTAAAGTAACCTGCTACTATTTGATAAATCACTTGGCACAGATTTTTATCATCTTTATGGCGACGTTCAGCGTCATCATTGGTCTTAAACAATGATTTAACTAGTTTGTCAAAGCCAATTTTATGAGCAAATTCCTTTAGAAGGAATAGACCAGAATCAGAGGATAAGTCACCTCCATCAAAATTAATTTTTATTTTACTATTGCTTTCTAAATGAAGTTTATTTAAACTAGACATAAGGGATTCTCCTTTGTTGAAGTGTTTGGTTGATAACTTCATTTTAACAGAGTTGAAGCCCTTTTTCCATTATTTAAGCATCACTTTTTAAGTGAAAGCAATAGAACCTAAAAGTATAGTAATTATGCGTTGTTAAGTATATTTCAATAATTTACGATGAATAATTCAGGTTTAAGTATCGTTGACGAGATGATATGATTATTTTAAATAAATATGTCACCAAATAGGATCTTCTTTTGTGTTATAAGTGAAAGGAGTTGATGGGATGTTGCATCAATCAGTTCGGCCGACTGAAAAAGATATTGAGAAAGTTGTTGATGAATATGGCAATATGCTATTTAAAATATGTCTTGTAATTTTAGGTAATGCTTATGATGCAGAGGATGCTGTACAGGAAACTGTTATAAAATATCTGACTAAGTCCCCAACTTTTCATGATTCAGAACATGAAAAAGCATGGTTGATTACTGTCGCTACTAATTGTTGTAAGAACATGAGAAAGTTCAATTTCAAACGGTCACATATCGATATCAGCGATTTGCAGCTATATAGCAAGGATAAGGAAAGCTATGGTTTGCTTGAGATTCTCATGAAACTGCCAGATAAGTACAAGTCAGTTTTATTGCTTTATTATGTGGAGGGATATAAGGTAGATGAAGTAGCAGCTATGCTTAAGATTTCTGTATCAGCAGTAAAAAAACGGCTGCAGCGTGGGAGAGAGCTTATTCGTGAAAGATATGGAAAGGAGAATGTATGATGGATTTTGATAAGATTAGAAGAGCTGTTAATTCTATTGAAATGTCTACTACGATGAAAAATCGAATTATAGAAAATTCTATTAAAGCAAGAAAAGAAAAAGCTGTACATTTAAGTTTAAAAAGAAAAATTTCTGTAGCATGTGTATTTACTATACTATTATCAATAATCGTAGGTATACCAATTGTTAACAAAAATGGAGGATTGCATGCTGCAAATTTTGTGATTACAGCTTATGCAGCTGGTGGTGATGGAATTTCGCACAATCTATCATCAGAAAAAGCCATTTTTGAATTATCGTCTGAAGATAGGATAGGTACCATCGGTAGTGTAAGTGGTGATGGATCTAATTTGATTTTTACAAATGTAATGCTAAATATCACTGGAGAGAATATTGAATCGATAACCTATAATATAAACAAAGGCAAGTTTGTAGAGGATGTAACTTTTACTGAAAAGGAAAATAATAGAGAATGGTTACTATTAGAAAAGATATATATTATTTATAGCGAACCGGGTTCAGAAATTTTTAAAGGTATAAAAGAAATTGGAGATACCTATACGGTTATGTACAAAGATCAAGGTAAATATGAATATGCAATTGCTATTCCTCATGATGGTAATTACATAATAGCTGATGATATTATAATAAGTGTAAATGTAAAATATAGTGATGGAAATATAGAAAAACAAGATATTGCCGTATCTCAAGAATCCGATTCTATTTCATTGAAACTTAAATAAATTAACTATGGTAGATAAGCCACAACTAACTTATACCTAGTAGAAAAACGCCTAAAAACTTTTAGGCGTTTTTCCTTACTGCTCATTATTGTGTCTAAGTCTTCTCCGCTTTCTTCATTAGCGAAATCTTCATCTGTCGTACGATTAGTTTGTCCAATTCCTGGCTTAGTAAAACAATTTTGTCATAGCTTGAACGATAATCTGTTTTCATAAGCTCATTGATGACGTTTTGCTTTTCTTCGATCTGCCGTACTAAATTTACCATGATATCACCTCCCTTCTACAATATTCGACGACTAAAATCCTCTTAATACCAGATTTTTTTCGTCTAGAAATATTGTATGGATATATGGTTCTTAATTCAACTAATTAAATTGAGAAGTTAAGCTAGATGTTGAGCAGTTTTTGAAAAAGCTTGTAAATAGGGATTCATTAGAGAAAATGTAGTTAACCACCAGCAGACTGGTATTAGGATGGATTTAACAAGGCGACTTGCCTCTCAATGATATAATATAGGTATATGAAGAGCTATATTGTAGTGTTTGTAAAAGGTGTCAAGTATTTATGCTACCTATTGTATTTTACAGCCGCTTAATTATATCTTAAATGAAAGAAGGTTAAGGCTAATGGATAAAATTATAGTATGGACGAAACAGCATGAAAATGTTGTCAAAGAGCTTGAAAAAACTGGTAGATATACTGCAAAGAAAGAATATATTTTGAGAGAATTAGATAGATATGCATATTTAATATTAGAGGTTTATGATTGGTTGGTTAAAAACACCCCAAATACTTCACAAAAACCATTTGATGCAGAATATCCTATATGGATATCTCTTAGAAAGGAGGCAACTATGCTTCCTAGTGCAGGAATGGTGATATTGGAGCTTGAAGTGGATTCTTCCTTAATTACTATGATTGATATCAGTAAGTGGGGGAAGATTCTTGATTATTCTTATATTCCTGCAGATAAACAAGATGCTCAAAATCATAGGCAGCTCTTAGATGAATATGGCTTGACTAGTGATGCCAAAGCATATATGTCACAATTTTATCCTCAGATAAAGAGGAAGATAAAATTGTGACATATATGCTTTGGCATCACTAGT
>ENA-UOOK01000324-UOOK01000324.1-fermentation-metagenome-genome-assembly--contig:-NODE-324-length-61950-cov-18.466031_pt1 | contig 61950 bp, 53 predicted proteins | sample MGYA00245777_ERZ724023 | MGnify/ENA primary metagenome ERZ724023 (study PRJEB28704, sample SAMN03018312) | fermentation metagenome | biome: anthropogenic terrestrial biome; feature: soil; material... | reverse complement strand
CCCGCAGTCAGGTCAGCGAGATGACAAAGGGTTTAAATGAGCAGGTGCGGGAGTTCCGCACCCGTTCTCTCGCGGATTCCCGCTGCCCGGTGCTCTGGACGGACGCCCTGTATGAAAGAGTCCGTATGGATGGACGCGTGGTCAGCATGGCCATCCTGATCGTCTGCGGCGTCAACGAGCAGGGACACCGGGAGGTGCTGGCTGTGGAGCCGATGCTGGAAGAATCCAAAGAAAGCTATTCCCAGTTGTTCGAGAGCTTACGGCAACGGGGGTTGAGGCCGCCGTCTCTGGTCATTTCAGACGCCAATAAAGGGCTGGTTGCCGCCATCCGGGAAAGCTTTCCCGGAGCTTCCTGGCAGCGGTGCAAGGTTCACTTCATGCGGAATATCCTGGCTCACGTGCCGCAGAAGGAAAAAGAAACCTTCGCAGCCCAGCTCAAGGAAATCTGGCTGGCGCCTTCCTCAGAAATGGCCCGGCAGCGCGCAGGACGGTTGTCGGAGCAATACGGAAAACGGTTCCCAAGGGCGATTGAACTTCTGGAGGATGGGCTGGAGGATTCTCTGGCTTTCTATGCGTTCCCGAAGCTGGACGCCCGCAAAATTTCGTCCACCAATATGCTCGAACGGCTCAACAGGGAAATCCGCCGCAGGACCAGCGTCGTCGGCATATTCCCCAACCCGGATTCCTACTTGCGCCTGGTAACCACCTACCTCATGGAATATGCCGACGACTGGTCTGTTTCCCGAGCGTATTTGAATCCAACATCCGTCCAGGCATTGCTACAAAATGCTGCCTGATTCATATTCCGGAGCCCTGAAATTGCGAACTTCTCTTGACACAGCCGCGGCACCCAGAAAGGTATTGTGAAAAGCCAGGTAAACCAGATACGGGGATTTAAGATAAACATCAACCTGCTGCCGAAAATATGCGCCCAGGTCGTCGTAGAGGACGATGTCGTCGAGCGTATTATTTCCAGTGTGCGGGAGCGCATGGCAAGTGGCCGTGTCGGCGACGGGAAGATCTTTATACGAAACATCGAGGATGCCGTCCGTATCCGCACCGGGGAACGCGGCTCCAGGGCGCTGTAAGAGCGGGGGCGATATGTTGAGCGGACGTGCTTTGGTTCAAATTCAGAAAATCAATAAATTTTACGGCTCCAACCATGTGGTCCGGGACTTCACGCTCGACGTGCAGGAGGGGGAATTTCTCACCATCCTCGGTTCTTCAGGATGCGGAAAGACGACGACTCTGCGCATGGTGGCGGGATTTGAACAGCCCACGGACGGAAAAATTTTTGTAGGCGGGGAAGATATGGCGGATAAAGAACCCTACGAGCGCGATGTCAACACGGTTTTTCAAAGCTACGCTCTGTTTCCCCACATGTCGGTCTTCAGCAACATCGCCTATGGGCTCCGGATGAAACATATTCCGAAGAAGGAGATCCGGAAACGGGTCATGGATATGCTGGATCTGGTACAACTGGGCGGCTTTGAATACCGGATGCCGTCGCAGCTTTCCGGAGGGCAGAAACAGCGCGTCGCCATTGCGCGGGCGGTCATCAACCGCCCGAAAGTCCTGCTGCTGGATGAGCCGCTCAGCGCGCTCGACCTCAAGCTGCGCAAGCAGATGCAGCTTGAACTCAAGCGACTTCAGCGCAAACTGAACATCACCTTCATCTATGTGACGCACGACCAGGAGGAAGCCCTTACCATGAGTGACCGCATCGCGGTCATGCACGACGGCATGCTGGAGCAGGTCGGCGTCCCGAAAGAGATTTACGAAAAACCGGTGTCGAAGTTCGTGGCGACGTTTATCGGAGAAACGAACCTGTTTGAAGGAATGGTCAGTTCCGTGGACGGCGACATCGTTTCCGTGGCGGTAGAATCCGGCACTATCTGCGGGCGCGCGGAAGGTTTTCAAAAGGGCGAAGTGGTCGCGGTTTCCGTACGGCCGGAACGCATGCGGTATTCCACCTCGCCGGTCAGGGGCTTTACCATACAGGGCGTCGTTCGGGAGCAGGTCTATGTCGGTTCGGTGCTCAAGTCAATCGCCGTACTGCCGAACGGGCACGAGATCCGGCTGGAACGCCTTGCAGGCGATGCGCTGCCGATGAACGGCCCCGTTTACCTCTCCTGGGACCCGAAGGATGCGCGGCTGATTCACTCGCGCGACCAGGAAGTTTACCATGCAGTCGAGACGGCCGTGATGGAGCAGGGGGAATAGAGAAATGTCAAAGCATAAATTCCGGTCTTCCACTCTTCCGGTTTTGATAACGGTCGGGCCGGTTTCCCTGTGGCTTGCGTTCTTCGTTGTGATTCCGCTTCTCTATGTGTTTATCATGAGCTTCTGCAGCATCGACGAAAATTACAATGTCGTGTTTCAGTTTACGCTGGATAATTACCGGAATCTGATGGACGTCAATTATCTTCAAATTTACGCGCAGTCCATTCTGATCGCCTTTTTTGCGACTGTCATCTGCCTGGTCCTCGGTTACCCGTTTGCATTTCTTATTTCCCGCACCTTTCGGAGCAGGAAGACGTTTCTGTACATGCTGGTTATTATCCCATTCTGGACCAACTCTCTCATCCGCATTTACGGCTGGAGGACTTTTCTGGGGGCCAGCGGCTGGCTGAACCAGACGCTGATGGCGCTGCATCTTACCGACAGCCCGATGGATTTTCTGTTTAACCGGTTCGCAACGATTCTCGGCATGGCATATGTGCTGTTCCCGTTCATGGTGCTGCCGCTCTACACAGCCATCGAGAAACTGGATCCGTCACAGCTGGAAGTTTCGGCGGACCTCGGGGCCCGCGGCGGGGCCACCTTCTGGAACGTGGTGCTGCCGCAGACGGTAAGCGGCGTCTTTTCCGGATGCATCATGGTGTTTATCCCGAGCCTTGGCTACTTCTACGTCGCCGACATTCTGGGCGGCGGCAATTCGGATGTGATCGGCAATCTCATCGAACGGCAGTTCCAGAGCGGCAACAACTGGCCGTTCGGAGCAGCTCTTTCCATTATCCTCATCGCCGTCACGCTGCTTCTGGTAAAGCTGTACCAGAAATGCGGCGGCGACATGCAGAGTCTGGGGGTGTAGACAAAATGCGCAGGAAAAAAGCGGAGCGGCTGTGCAGGAGCGCGGGAGCCGTTTATTGCGGCCTTGTTTATGCTTTTCTGTTCTTGCCTATTGTTGTAGTTGTCGTGAACTCCTTTAACGCGACGAAATCGAAACCGTACCTTTCGTGGAAAGGATTCTCCTTCGCCTGGTACGGCAAGCTCCTGCAGAATACGGCGCTTCTGGATTCATTCAAGAATACGCTCATCCTCGCTGCCGTCAGTACCATCCTTTCCACCATCATTGGAACCATTGCCGCCGTTGGAATGTTCAAGTACCGGTTCCGTGGGAAAAGCGTCATTGACGCCCTGCTTTACATCCCGGTTGTCATTCCGGAAATTGTTCTCGGAATCGCGCTTCTGACGCTGTTTGCGACGGTCAACATCCCGCGGGGCATGCTTTCGCTGGTGTTTGCGCACGTGACGTTCTGCATTCCCTTTGTCATCTTCAACGTGCGCGCCCGCCTCGACGGGTATGACAAATCCCTCGAAGAAGCCTCGATGGATCTCGGCGTAGGGAGGCTCAAGACCTTTTTCCATATCACTCTTCCGGTTCTGGCCCCGGGTATCGGCGGCGGCGCACTGCTGGCGTTTACCCTTTCCATTGACGACGTAATCGTCAGCTATTTTACAAACGGCCAGACAAAAACCTTTCCCCTCAAAGTTATGGAAAGCATCAAAAGCGGCGTCGCGCCGGATGTAAACGCGCTGTCGACACTGATTCTCATCGTTACCGTCCTTTTCGTTGTTCTGACGCAGAGCGGCCTGATTCGCCGTCTGCGGCACAGAAAAATATAGGCAGCCTCGGATTTTCATCCACAGATAAACAGCTTTTCATCCATCATTCATTATCAGAAAAAAGGAGAGATTCAAAGATGAAAAAGAGACAGATGATTGGCGCCTTTCTGACCGTTTCCATTTTGTCGGGACTGCTGACCGCCTGCGGCGGAAAAATTTCCACCACCGGCAGCAGTTCCGCCCCGGCAGAGAGCGTGTCTGCCGGCAGCAGTTCCGCCTCCTCCGGCAGTGCGTCCGCCGAGGGCGGGAAAGGAAGCTTGAATCTCTACATCTGGACCGAATATGTCCCGGATTCCGTGATTCAGGATTTTGAGAAACAGACGGGCGTTCAGGTGAATGTCTCCACCTATTCCACCAATGAAGACATGCTGGCGAAGGTGAAATCCGAAAACGAGGGCGCTTTCGACATCGTACAGCCCAGCGACTATATGGTGGAGCAGATGATCAAGCAGAACATGCTGCAGAAGCTCGACCACTCAAAGCTGACGAACCTCAAAAATATCTCCGACGTTTTTCTGAATCAGTCTTACGACCCAGAAAACCAGTATTCCGTACCGTATCTCGCCGGCGTGGCGGGAATCGCCGTCAACACCTCAAAAATCAAGGATACGATCACAGGATATGCGGATCTCTTCAATCCGAAATATAAAAAGAGCATCGTTGCGCTGGATGATTACCGCGCGGTTCTCGGCATGGTCGCAAGAAGTCTCGGCATGAGCATGAATGAGACCGACGACGCGAAAATCGCGCAGATAAAGACTCAGGCCATGAAGCTTAAGGACAACATCAAGCTGTATGACAGCGACAGCCCCAAGTCTGCGCTGATTTCCGGTGACTGCAGCCTCGGCTACTGCTGGAGCGGGGAGATTGCCCTTGCCATCCGGGAAAACCCGGCGATTAAAATCATTTTCCCGAAAGAAGGAGCCTACGTGTTCTTCGACAACTGGTGCATCACCAAAGGGGCTAAAAACACGGAAAACGCCCACAAATTCATCAATTATATGATGGAGCCCCAGGTTGCGAAGGCCGTTTCGGATGAATTCGCATACCTGCAGCCGAACCAGGCCGCCGTCAAGCTTCTGGGCGACAGTTACAAAAACAACCCCGCTGAAAATGTGCCGGAAAGCGTCATCAAAAAGGGTGAACACGTGAAGAACCTCGACACGGCGGCTCTGGCAAAATACAACGCAATCTGGACCGAACTGAAAAAATAGCCGACCAGGGGCGGGCCCGGCACGAAGAGCCGCAAGTTTTGCGGGTTGCGGCCGGGCAAAGCCCGGAAAGGAGAAATCCACTGGATGAAAATCAAAAAAATGTACCTTGACGGGGAATGGACCGAAGGCACCTCCGGGAAAATCATCGACGTAATCAATCCGGCGACCGGCAAGGTGTTTGACCAGGTCTGGGAAAGCAGCGTGGAAGACACTCAGCGGGCCATCGCCGCAGCGAAACGATCCTTTTATGAAACGCGGGAATGGCGGGATATGGACTCCCAGAAACGCGGGGATATTCTGCTTAAAATTGCGGACAAAATCGAGGAGCACGCAGCCGAAATCGCCAGGCTGGACACCATGGACAACGGCAAGCCGCTCCGTGAAGCCGAAGGCGACGTGGACGACGGCATCCATACTTTCCGCTACTACGCGGGGCTGATCAAGGCGCCTTACGGCGGAATCTGCGACGTCAACTCAAATTTTGGTCCCATGCATTCCTTCACCGTGAGAGAGCCTGTGGGCGTCTGCGCACAGATCACGCCGTGGAATTACCCGTTTCTGATGTCCGTGTGGAAGCTCGCACCCGCGCTGGCTGCGGGAAACAGCGTGGTGTTCAAGCCGAGCCCGAAAGCGCCGCTTTCCACCATCCGGCTGTTTGAGATTTTCGACGAAGTCGGCCTGCCGGGCGGATGCGTCAACCTGCTGGAAGGGGACGCGGACGTCGGCTCTGAAATGGGCCGGAACACGGATGTGGACATGATCGCATTTACCGGGAGCACGCGCGTGGGACAGAGCCTGATGCGTGCGGCCGCCGGCAACGTCAAGAAAATCGGGCTGGAGCTGGGCGGCAAGTCTCCGAACATCATTTTTGCCGATGCCGACCTGGACGGAGCCGTCGAATGGGCCATGATAGGCATTTTCTTCAACCAGGGAGAAGTGTGTTCGGCCGGATCGCGCATCATCATCGAAGAATCCGTTAAGGACGAGTTTGTTAAAAAACTCGCGGAGCGGGCGAACGCCCTCACAATCGGCAACGGCCTCGAAAACCCGGATATGGGCCCGATAATCACCCAAAAAGATATGGAAAAAGTGCTTGGTTATATCCAGAGCGGAATCCGGGAAGGCGCCTCCCTCGTCTGCGGCGGGGAACGCTATACGGATAACGGATGCGCGGACGGTTATTTCGTGCGCCCGACCATTTTCGATCGCTGTACGCCTGACATGAAGGTCGTGCGCGAAGAAATTTTCGGGCCGGTCGTAACCATACAGACTTTCCGCACGGAGAAAGAGGCCGTCGCGCTGGCCAACGACACCGACTACGGCCTTGCGGGCGCCGTTTTTACGAACGACGTTTCGCGCGCCATGCGCGTGGTAAAGGAAATACGCGCCGGCATCACCTGGATCAACTGCTACAACCCTACTTTCAACGAACAGCCGTGGGGCGGCTATAAGCGCAGCGGCATCGGCCGGGAACTTGGCGTCCATGGGCTGGAAGAATATCAGGAAGTAAAGCAGATCAACCTGAACCTCGCTCCGGGCCCCGTGGGATGGTACCAGCATTGACTATCCCTTCCGGGGTATCAGTTCTATTTATGCAACAAAAAATACGGATATGTTTCTTTAAAGTGGTCTGTATTGCCCTGAAAGCTACTTAAAAAATTCCATTTCTACGCATCAGAAAGTAGAAAGACGGTGCCACAGAGGAATTGCGTAAAATCGGCCGAGGGTCTATCATGGCAGAGTAGCAAGGAAGCGACAGGGAAAGGGTTCCCTGCCGCTTTTTCTATGGAAAAGCTTTTAAGGAGATTTTATCATGAGTTATGAACAGGTAAGCAAAGACCTGGGACGGGTTCTGGGGTATATCCATTCCGACAAGATATCCGACGCGGACAAAGAAACCATGACCAAGGAAACACTGCACTATTTTGACCAGTATGTCAGCCCCGGCTGGCTGAAATACCGTAAATCCGTTTCCACCAATTCCGCCGTCCTGGAATGGACGGACCATGACGCCGTCGTGGACGGCCTGTATGGGGAAGAATTCATCGACTGCCTTGGCGGGTTCGGCATCTACACCTGCGGGCACCGCAACCCGGAAATCCTCGATGCCGTCAGGGCGCAGCTCCAACATCAGGCACTGCATTCCCAGGAACTTCTCGACCCGCTGCGCGGTTACCTTGCCAAGGCGCTGGCAGACATCACCCCCGGCGATCTGCAAAAATGTTTTTTCACAAACGGCGGGGCGGAAGCAGTGGAAATGGCCCTGAAACTCGCGCGCATCGCGACGGGCGGGCAGTGGTATGTCTCCACGGTGGGGGCATTCCACGGCAAGAGCATGGGCGCCATCTCCGTAGGCGGAAAAAATACATACCGCATTCCTTATCTGCCGATGGTGCAGCAGGTGCAGCATGTGGAGTACGGCAACGCGGAGGACATGCGCAAGGCCGTCCACAATCTGCAGGCCGTGGGTGAAAAAGTCGCCGCGGTGATCGTGGAGCCGATTCAGGGCGAAGCGGGCGTTATCGTTCCCCCCATGGGATATCTGAAAGATCTGCGGAAGATCTGCGATGATTACGGCGTAGCGCTGATTTTTGACGAGATTCAGACCGGGATGGGACGCACCGGGACCATGTGGCGCTGCGAAGTGGAAAACGTCACTCCGGACATTATGACGTTCGGAAAGGCGTTTGGGGGAGGCATCATGCCTATTACCGGAATCATCTGCCGTCCGCACATGTGGACGCAGGAACTGATTGACAACCCGTGGCTGCTTGGCTCCCCGACGTTCGGGGGGAACCCGGTATGCTGCTCCGCCGCGCTGGCGACCATCAAATATATGATTGACCATGACATTCCCGGCCAGGCAAAGCGGAAGGGCGCCGTTTTGAAATCGGGTCTGCAGAAGCTGAGAAAAAAGTACCCGTCGGTCCTGGTGGACGTACGGGGCGAGGGCTTGATGCTCGCGGTGGAATTTGTCCGCAGCGAGGTCGGTTATCAGGTTGCCAAGGGACTGTTCGCGCGCGGTGTCCTGACGGCCGGCACTTTGAACAACAGCAAAAGCATCCGCTTTGAGCCTCCCGCGGTCATTACGGAAGAGCAGATCGCCGCAGTCCTTTCCCGCATGGACGGGTCTCTGGCTGATGCGAAGAAAAAGTTTTCCCTGTAGAACGCTGCAGAATGGGTTTTGATAAAGGAGGTATTTTTATGCTGAGGGAAGCATTACCTGAAATTGTCACGGGAACGGTGCCGGGGCCGAAGGCCAAAGTTCTTATCCAGCGCCGTGCAAAGGCGGTACTTGGCGCAGTTCAGTGCGGCTACCCCTGCGTGATTCAGCGCGGAGAAGGCGCCATGTTTGAAGATGTCGATGGGAACCGGTTTCTGGACTGGATCGGCGGAGTCGGAGTGCTCAATATCGGCTACAGCCAGCCGGAAGTCGTCAGGGCCGTGCAGGAACAGGCGGGAAGATTTTTCCACGGCATGCAGCATATTGTCACGCATGAAGGATATGTGTCTCTTGCCGAAAAGCTGAACGAAATTGTTCCGACCCGCGGAAAAGCGCGGAAGACAATGTTCGCAAACAGCGGCGCCGAAGCGGATGAAAACGCCGTGAAGATTGCAAAGTCCGCTACAGGGCGTCCGAATATCATCGTGTTTTCCGGCGCGTTTCACGGACGCACTGCCCTGACAATGACGATGACTTCCAAGAAAGCGTATTCCTACGGCCTCGGTCCGTTCCCGGACGGCGTCTACCGCGCAGAATTTCCCTATCTGTATCGCAAACCGTCCGGGATGACGGACGAAGAAGCCATACAGTACTATATCCGGCGTTTCAAGTCCGTCTTTGAGGAAGCGTCTCCGGCAGAATATGTCGCCGCCGTCGTAGTCGAACCGATTCAAGGTGAAGGAGGTTTTATTCCGGCACCCATCGAGTGGGTGAAGGCCGTGCGTAAAATCTGCGACCAGCACGGGATTCTGCTCGTTGCGGACGAGGTTCAGTCCGGATTTGGGCGCTCCGGACGAATGTTCGTTTCAGATTATTGGAAAGAAGCGGGCTGCGCACCCGACCTCATCACTTTCGCAAAATCCGTCGCGGCCGGCGTGCCTCTTTCCGGCGTAACGGGCGATGCCGAAGTCATGGACCGCGTGCGTTCCGGCATTGTCGGCGGGACGTTTAATGGCAATGCGCTTGCCTGTGCCGCCGCTCTGAAAGTGATTGAGATTATGCGGCGCGACCGTCTCCCGGACCGAGCCCTTGAAATCGGGAAAAAAGTGGCCGGCACCTATATGAAATGGAAAACCAAATATCCGGTTGTCGGAGACGTGCGCGGCATCGGCGCCATGATTGGCATTGAATTCGTCAAGGATCGAAAAACGAAAGAACCGTACCCGGAACTGGTCCGGAAAATGATCCAGTATTCCGTGCAGCACGGGCTCCTGATTGAAAACGCGGGCACATGGGGAAACGTCATCCGCTTTCTGTGCCCACTGGTTGTCACTGACGCCCAGCTGGACGCCGGCTTAAGGATTATGGAGGACGCTTTGGCAGATTCTCTGTCGTAGCTTTCGAGCGGACTGCTAATCTTTATTTCAGGCAGCCTGCAAACAAAACCGCCCATTTCCCCCTCCCCCGGCAGAAATAATTTGAAGGCATGGAAAGTTGCAATTTACATGCAATTTACAAGCTAAAAGGTCGATTTGACTTTCCCCCTGTCTGTTGCTATAATACATTATATTCCTATACATTTTGCGGAGGCAGACCGAAAGAGAAATTTATGGGAGCCCCCGACCGTGTTTAAATAACCGGAGGTGGATTCGTGTCGTGAACATCCTGATTGTCGGTTGCAACCGGCTGGGGGCTCTCCTGTCCAATTACCTGGACGCACATGGGCACGACGTGGCCGTCGTCGATTCCGACGAAGATTCCTTTCAGCTTTTGTCGGAAACATACAGCGGAATGAAAGTGGCGGGAATGCCCCTTGATATGACTGTTCTGAGGCAGGCCGGCATCGAGCACTGCGACGCCATGGCCGTGGTCACATCGGACGACAACCTCAATATCACCGTTTCCCAGATAGCGCAGGAATTTTTCCATGTGCAAAACGTAGTGTCGCGGATTACCGACCCCTACAGGGAAGAGATGTTCAAAAAATTCGGCTTGAAAGCCATCTGCCCGACCAATCTGGCCCGGGACAGCGTCCTGACCGCTTTGACAGGCCCCTGGGACGCACAGAGCCTGACTTTTGGAACGTCGACCGTGGGATTCCATATCCGCGCCGTGGATGCCGGCCATGTGGGAATCCGCGTGTCTGACGCCCCGAAAGACGAGGACGAAGTCCTGTTTGGGGTATTGCATCGGGACGGGAGCATGGCTTTGGCTGCACAGAACACTGATCTGGCGGCCGCCGAGGGCGACAAAATCATTTTTGCGAAAATTCAGGACTGACGGGAAGCGATCATATGAGAGTTGTGATTGTCGGCGGCGGAAAAGTCGGTGCGCAGGTCGCGCGCAATATGCTGGACCGCAGCTACGACGTGAAGCTGGTCGAAAAGAGCAAGGCAAAAAGCGCGCGCCTTGCCAACCAGCTGGAGATGGAAGTGATCTGTGGAGACGGCACGGAGATTCCCGTTCTGGAGAGCGTGGGCACCCTCAACGCGGATTGCTTTATTGCGGTGACCGGAAGCGATCAGGACAATCTCGTCGCTTCTCAGCTCGCAAAAAGAGAGTTCCACGCAAAGAGGGTTATCATCCGCGCAAACGACCCGCGAAATCTGGATGCGCTTCGCACATTGGGCTCCGGCATCGCGGTGAGCAGCACGGAGATTATCACCAACCTGATTGAGCAGGAAGCAGATACTGCGCAGATGCATCTTCTCGCGACGCTGAACCGCGGGAAAGCGGCAATCTGCGCCATGGTCCTCCCGGAAGACACGGCGCTCGACGGAACCCTGCTCAAAGACATCACGCTGCCGGAAGGTTCGCTGATTGTTTCCGTCCTGCGCGAAGGCAAAATGATGATTCCGAACGGGCTGACCGTCCTTCATGCCGGGGACGAAATCGTCGCCGTCTGCGAAGGAAAAAGCCAGCAGTCCCTTATGAAAATTCTCGCGCAGCACGTCCAATAGAAGTCGGTGCGTAAAAGAAAAAGGGTTCAGCCGTTTTTGAGCTGAACCACCAACAGACATGGCTTGGATTTGGCTTTCCGCCACAGGATGAATCTGCGACGGAAAGCCTTTTTTAAAGTCATCCGACGACCAGCTTCCCTTCCGGAAGGATAACGCCCCGCTTGAATTGATGGCGCGTCAGCGCAAGGCCGAGCGACACCGGGCCCACTCGCCCGACAAACATGGTCATGGAGACAAAGAACTTGGAAAGAGAGCAGAGCCCCTGCGTCACTCCCGCACTCAGGCCGACGGTCCCAAAGCCGGAAGTCGCCTCAAAGAGGGCGTCCACCCCGTTGACTTCAGGGTTCGCCACAAGGATGACGCCAGTCGTAATCAGAATCACCAGCAGAGCGGCAAAACAGATGGTAAGGGCGCGGTAGACCGTCGTCCTCTCGATACGGTGCTTCATGACGACCGTTTCCGATTCCCCTTTCATCACGCTGAAAACAGTGGCAGCAAGAACCAGGAACGTCGTCGTCTTGATTCCACCGCCCGTCCCGGCGGGTGAAGCCCCGATAAACATTAAAATAATCGTAATCACTTTTGTAATGTCACGCTCCCGCGCGATATTGACCGAAGCGAATCCCGCGGTACGGGCACTGATGGACTGGAACAGCGATGCGTTCAGCTTGCCGCCGAAGGTATTATGAACCAGCGTGTTGTCGTATTCGCACAGCAGAAACAGGGTGGCCCCGGAAACAATCAGAAAAGCCGTAACCAGCAGGACCATGTCGGAATGAAAATTCAACCGTTCCGGCTTTTCTCCGTGGAGTTCCCTCACAATGCGCGAATGGTAGATGTCGCTCACAACGATGAAGCCGAGGCCGCCGACGACAATCAGCGCGCCGACCGTCAGACAGACCAGCGGGTCCTCCACATAGGGAATCAGGTTTCCGTCCTTCATCAGAAAGCCGAGCACGTCGAATCCCGCGTTGCAGAAAGCGGAAATTGCCGTAAAAAGCGCAACCCAGACGCCCCGCACCCCGAACTGCGGCACGAAGCGCAGCATCAGGATGCAGGTCCCAAGCGTTTCACACCCTGCGGTAAACGCCAGAATCATTTTAATCAGCCGGGCAATATGAATCGTATCGCCCGCCGTGTTTTCCGTGGCAAGCTGGATGTTGTGAAGCGCCAGCTTGCGGTGAACCAGCAGCGTAAATCCGGTTGTAAAAGTAATCACCCCAAGGCCGCCGACCTGAATCAGCGCGATGATCACAATCTGGCCCCAAATGTTCCAATGGGTCCAGGTGTCGAATACCACCAATCCTGTCACGCAGGTGGCAGAAGTCGAAGTAAACAGCGCGTCAATCAGGCTTGTGTGCTCCCCGGAGCGCGAAACGGCCGGCAGCATCAGCAAAAGCGTGCCGGTAAGGATGACGACCGCAAAGCTCAGCACAATCAGCTGAACCGGAGAAATGCTTTTGATGCGTTTTTTGACGTGAAACCATTCTTCCCCCATGACAGAGATTCGGCCCTTCTTTCCACTTCTGTTCCCAATTTTCTCCCGAACTATATCCGCCTCTACAAATCGGCCAGCATGGCAATGCAGTGGCGCGGGCAGACTTTGGCGCATGCGCCGCAGCCGGTGCATCTCGTGATATCGACTGACGCAAGATTATTTTTCACACGAATTGCCCCGTGAGGGCAGGTCCTTTCGCATTTTCGGCAGGCGATGCAACCGGCCTGGCATACCTTGACCGCATCCGCTCCCCTGTCGCAGCTGCTGCACAGAACCACCGCCTGCTGCCAATAAGGCGTGAAATGGATCAGGTGCTTCGGGCAGGCGGCAATGCAGCGGGAACAGGCGCGGCACCGCTTTGGGTCTATGACCGCAAGGCCGTCCCGCACCGAAATCGCACCGTAGTCGCAGGCGCGCGCACAGTCCCCGAGGCCAAGGCAGCCGTACCGGCAGCTTCTGCCGCCCCCCGCCACAAGGTCTGCCGCCGCACAGGTGGGGATTCCCTCATACTCCGCTTTTTCTCCGGCGCTTTTCGCGGTCCCCCGGCACTGAACGAGCGCCACTTTGGTTTCGACTGTGCCCGCATCGCAGCCCAGGTAGTCCGAAATTTTTTTCGCGACTGCGGCGCCGCCCACCGTGCAGAGCCCCGGCTTCGCGGTGCCGGCCGACAGGGCCTTCGCGTAGCCGTCACACCCCGAAAAGCCGCAGGCACCGCAGTTTGCCCCGGGCAACATGGATCGGATGGCTTCCGCCTTCTCGTCTTTCGGGACCGCCATCATCAGCGAGGCTACGTCCAGCATCAGACCGGCCGCAAGGCCGATTCCAGAAACAACGAGAACGGGAATCAAAACTTCACTCATTTTTCTCCTCCTCCGTTACCCCAGCATCCCATCCACAAGTCCCTGAAATCCGAGGAACGAAACCGCGGTCAGGGAGGCGGCGACTAAGGTAATGGGCAGCCCCCGCAGGGATTTGGGAATGTCGTTGTCTGCAATCCGTTCGCGAATCCCGGCAAAAATCACCATGGCGACCAGAAAGCCGATCCCGGAACCGAAGGCGTCCACCAGCGAGGCGACGAATCCGAAATTCGGGTCCGACTGTCCCCGCTCGATCACCAGCATCGTGACGCCGAGCACCGCACAGTTTGTTGTGATGAGCGGCAGATAGATGCCGAGCGCGTTATAAAGGGCGGGGACATACCTGTGCAGCACGATTTCAATCAGCTGAACCAGCGCCGCAATAATCAGGATAAACACGATCGTCTCCAGATAAGTAAGGCCCAACGGAGTCAAAACATAGGTATAAATCGGCCACGTCGCCGCCGTCGCAATCACCATGACCACCGTCACGGCAACGCTCATCCCCGTCGCCGTTTTCAGGTTTTTGGAAACGCCGAGAAACGGGCAGATTCCCAGAAACCGGTTGAGAATGTAGTTTTCGGTCAAAATCGCCGCCAGAAAAATGGCGACCAATTCCTTAATCATGCGTCGGCTCCTTTCCGGCCGATTCTTTCGGGCCCGCGCAGGCCGCGCCGTGCGGGCAAATCTGGCAGCAGCTCAGCTCCGCCGGAGCGCCGCCCTTCCGTCCCGCCAGCTTGTTTGCGGCAGCAACCAACATGCCGAAAACGAAAAATCCGCCGGGCGGAAGCAGAAAAATAAGGATCGGCTCCACGACGCCCGCCGTAACGGGAAAGCCGAATAAAGTGCCTGAGCCGAGCAGCTCCCGGACGATGCCCATGGCGAGGAGCGTCGCGGTAAAACCGACCCCCATACCAAGCCCGTCCAGAATGGAAGGCAGAACTTTGTTTTTGCTGGCGAACATCTCGGCTCTGCCGAAAATGATGCAGTTCACCACAATCAGCGGCAGATAGACCCCCAGGGCATCTCTCAGGGCCGGGGAATACGCCTCTATCAGCATCTGCACGACTGTCACAAAGCCCGCAATCAGCGTGATGTAGCAGGGAATCCGCACTTTGTCGGGGATCACTTTGCGCAGCAGGGAAATCACCGCGTTCGACCCGACGAGGACGAACGTTGTGGCGAGGCCCATACCGATGGCATTTTGGGCGGAGGTCGTGATGGCGAGCGTCGAGCAGGTGCCGAGCACCAGCCGCAGCACCGGATTTTCCCTGAGAATTCCCTTGCTGAACTCTTTCCAGGCGGAATGCTTTGACTCATTCACTGCCTTTCACCTTCTTAAATTCCTTTATGGCCTGATTGACGCAGGATGTATATGCTTTGCTCGTAATCGTCGCGCTGGTAATCGCGTCGATTTCCCCTTTCGCCCCCGTCTTGGACTTGACGACCGCGAACCCCTCCGGCGGGGCAGGCTGCTTATATTGGCTGCGGAAGCTTTCCTTTTCCGCATTCAGCCCGAGGCCCGGCGTGTCGCTGCTGGAAAGCAGCTCCGTACCCGTCACGTTTCCGCTTCGGTCGATCCCGGTCATGACGCTGAGGTCGCCGCCGTAGCTTTTCGTTTTGGTTACGAACACATAACCGACCACACGGTTCCCGGCTTTTCCGACTGTGCAGGAACGGTCGGGGGCATCTTCAAAGGACCCCGCCTGCGGAAGCACAGCCTTTTGCGAGGCGCTTTCCGTCTGGCGCTTTGCTTCCGCAATCCGGCCGCGCGTAAGAAGATTGGTCCCTGCCAGGCAGAAAGTGACGACAAGGCAAATAACGACCAGCACGGCGGCCGGGTGCAGAATTTCTTTAACTTTCATCTTTTGCACGTACCTTTCCAAACACGCGAGGCCGGGTCAGCCGCTCAATGTGCGGAACCAGAAGGTTCATCAGGATGATAGAGAAAGAGACCCCCTCCGGCAGCGCGCCGAAAAGCCGAATCAACATGGTAATGATCCCCGCCCCGACGGCGAAAACGACCTTTCCTTTCGGCGTAATCGGCGAGGTGGTGTAATCCGTCGCCATAAAGATTCCGCCCAGCAGAAGGCCGCCGGTTAGGAGGTCGAGCGCGACGTTCCGGCCGGCAATCAGGGAAATGGCCGCTGCCGTGCCGAGATAACAGAGCGGAATCACCGGGCTTATGACCTTTCGCCAGACAAGATAAATCCCGCCGAGAATCAGCGCCACCGCGCAGGTTTCTCCCAGACAGCCGGGCCGCTCGCCGACCAGCATCCTGAGAAGCGGGGGAATGGTTCCCTCCGCCCCGGTTTTCTGGATGCCCAGGGGCGTCGCGGTCGTGACGGCGTCGGCAGGATTCAGATAATAGAACGGCCTTTCCCACGTGCTCATCTGAGCGGGAAAGGACGCCATCAGAATAATTCGGGCGGTCAGGGCCGGGTTCACAAAATTCTGGCCGATGCCGCCGAACATCTGTTTGACCACCACGATGGCGACCACATCCCCGAAGGCGAGGACGAGCGGGTTCACCCCGACCGGGACGTTAAAGGCGAGCAGAATCCCGGTCACCACCGCGCTCAGGTCGCCGATCGTGTTTTCCCGCTTCATGATCTTCCGGCATATCCACTCGCTCAGCACGCAGGCCGAAACCGAAACGGCAAGCAGCATCAGCGCCCGCGGGCCGAACAGGATAACGGACGCAATCGCCGCCGGCGTCAGCGCGATAATGACATCCAGCATGATGGAACGTGTAGAAGCCCCGCTGCGCAAATGCGGGGATGAAGAAATTGTAAGACGTTTACCCATGCTTTTTCGCCCCCCCTTTCACGATGGATTTTCCGAGGCGAATCGCCTGAACCAGCGGTCTGTGGGCCGGGCAGTTGTACGCGCAGGTTCCGCATTCGATGCAGTCCAGCACGCTGAGCTCGTTCAGCATGCCGCGGTTCCCCGCGCGGGCATAGCGCTCCAGCTTCGTCGGAATAAGGCTCATCGGGCAGCCGGCCACGCACCGGCCGCATCGGATGCAGGCGGTCGGCGCAGAAATTCTCGCTTCTTTTTCGCCGAAGGCCAAGATGCCGTTGTTCTGCTTTAAAATTGGGATCTGGTCGTCCGGGACGGCGAGCCCCATCATGGGACCGCCCATCAGAATCTTCGCCGGCTCCACGGAATATCCCCCCGCGAAAGCAATTACGTCCGCAATTCTGGTCCCGATTGGGGCAATCACATTCTGCGGCTTTTTTACCGCGGAGCCGTCAACCGTGATCCGTTTTCGGATAAGCGGCATCCCCGTTTTCAGATAATTCCCGAGGAAGCCGACGGAGGTGATGTTCATGACCAGGCACCGTACGTCGGCAGGCAGTTTTCCTTCCGGGATTTCACGGCCGGTGCAGACCTTGATCAAGACTTTTTCCGCCCCCTGGGGGTAGCGGGAGGGCAGCGCGAGAACCTCCACCGCGCCCCCGGCGCGGTTTTCCCCACCGCCCGCGGATTCCCCCAGCTTTTTGATGGCGTCCGGTTTATTATCTTCCACGGCGATAAGGACCCTTTTCACACCCAGAAAAGCCCGGACAGCCCGGATGCCGGAGAACACCGCGTCCGTGTCTTCCAGCGCTTCTCGGTGGTCGGAAGTAAGGTACGGCTCGCATTCGGCCAGATTCACAATCAGAGTATCAACGTCTTTTCCGGAGGGAAGATTCAGCTTTACATGCGTTGGGAATCCCGCGCCGCCCAGCCCCACCAGGCCGGATTCCCGCACCGCTCGGCAAAAATCGTCTTTTGTCCGGATAACGGGAGGCCTGAGGTTCGGAGAAAGAGCCATCCGGCCGTCCGACCGAATCACGACCGCCTGGGCATTTTGTCCCCCGGGAAGCGTGATGCTGCGGACGGCGCTCACCGTTCCGGAAATACTGGCGTGAATCGGGGCGCTTACCGGCGCCGCGCTGTCAGCGATTTTTTGCCCAACCAAAACCGAATCCCCGACTTTTACAAGCGGGGAGCAGGGAGCGCCTACGTGCTGCTGCATCGGAAGAATCACCTGTGCCGGCGGAGGCATCACGGCGGATTTCATGTGGGCCGTGTCCTTCCGATAAGGAATGTCCGTTCCTCCGTGCATCCGAAACGGGTGCTTCAGAAAAAACATCCTTTCCATTTCCTCCTCTATGTAATCAGCGCCTTGTAACCTGTCCTTTTCATTCAGAGAACTATTGCTACTATCCGTTCAGAAAAAGAGCGCGATTATATTTTTTTTATTATAACACAGAATTTGGGTTAAGGCACACCATAACCATGAATAATTTTAAGGGAAAAAGGGTTATTTTGTCGGTTTTTCAGACAGCGGAAGCCCATTCAAAAGAAAAGGGCGTCCCTTCGCGGCAACAAGCTTTCCTCATCGGGCAAAACCCGAAGAAAGCAGTCGGCAACTCAGCAACGATTCGTATGTGTTTATTGCATAATTTTATTTATATGAGTTGAACTAATTTATTGAATAAATGCTGTTGCCATGTTATAATTAAGAAGAGCTCCAGGGTAATTTGAACAACTGTCTGTTTATTATACAGTGTAAGGGGGAACATGATTTGGGGAAATGTCTGATTGTCTGTGAATCTCTTTGCTATGGGAACACGGCAAAAGTTGCGAATGCGATGGCGGAAACCGCAAAAGCCCGGTTATGCAGGGCAGCGCAGCTGAAGTCGCTTAATCTGGAGAAATACGAAATTATCGGTTTCGGTTCCGGAATCGCCTACGGCAGACATTACGACGCCCTGCTGAAAGCGGTCGGCCAGCTGAACCTGCATGGAAAGAACGTCTTCGTCTTTTCGACGAGCGGGACCGGAAACATTCAGTATAATTCCACGCTCATCGGCCTTTTAAAAAACTCCGGCGCCTCCGTTGTCGGGAATTTCACCTGCAGGGGCTGCGATACGTTCGGCCCCTTCCAATCAATGGGCGGAATTTCAAAAGGTCATCCGGATTCGGATGACCTTGCCGCTGCGAAAAACTTTATGCTGCAGATGGAAAAGCAGACCGCCGATGCACCGCTTGTCCCCCGCAGGCAGCAGATTACCGAACCCATAAAATAACGGACTGTCCCCGAATCGGACGGGATTGTGGAGAAAGCCATCCATCAGTTGTTCGACCGGGTCAAAACGATTCCGGAGGACGAAATGATTCAAAGCCAGATGAAAAAGCAGGAAGCCGACTGCAAAGCGCAGCTCACGCGCGCGAAAGTCCTCTGCAACCGCCGGGAAAAGGAGCTGTCCGATTATCAGTCGGAAGTTCTGAAGGTGATTCGCGGGGAAAGTCAGCTGAGCCCGGCCATCATCAATGAACTGGTCGAAAAAGCGGAAGGCACGTTGCAGAATGCCAAAAAGGATGAGGCGCACTGGACGGAAGAACTGAACGGCATCCAGCAGAAAGCCGCCGAGCTGCACAAGCTGTACGGCAAGGTGGTTTCCTGGTCGGAGCTTTTCGATACCTGCAACATGGCGGAAAAGAAGATGATCGTTTCCCAGCTGATCCGTCAGGTGCGGGTCTGGAAAGGCTATCGGGTCGAAATCGACTTCAACGTCAATATCGAGCAGCTTCTTTCCTACCGGCGGCCCCAGCTCAGCGCGTAAAAACGCCCGGATGGGCCTGCGAACGCTTCGGTTGTAGGGAGGCCCCGAAGGGTTGGGACGCACCCGGAAAAATCAGGTTCCGGACAAAAAGAAAAAGCCGGAAACCCGGGCGTACAACGCCTTTCGCGCCTCCGGCGATTCCCTGAAAAAGCAGGGTCTTACGACAAATTCAGGCGCTCCTCCCCTCAGAATAGATACCCACCGACAAGTAGTCGGTGGGTATCTATTCTGCGCTGAAAGCGCCAAAAGCGGCGCCATTTGCGCGCCGATAAATTGTTTTTCGCCCGCTCCGCGGCGCTTGGGGAAGACATTATCTTGGGACGCCCCCGCCGGCGCGGCCGCACTTATTTTACGACGCTGAAAAAGTGCCGGAAAAACTCGTCTGAATCGACGCCGGACGCAACCTGGTTCGGGCCGCCCGCGCTCGGGTGCCAGCGGGTTGTCCCCACCAGAGGGCCGCTGAGGCCGACCTCCACGTTTCCGCTTTGAAAAGTGCAGATTCTGTCGTCGAAGACCACGGCGGCCGCGAGCGGGTCGTGAAAGGTAATCCGGTCCGCGCTCCGGAACCAGATGCCCGCAAAATCCAGCACCGGTTTTAAAATACCGGCCGTAAAGGCTTTGGAGACGCCGGCCCGGTCCATCCACACCCGCGTCGTCACGTCGAGGCCGACGGACCGGTGCAGCGGAACGGCGGCTTTGTAAACGGCGGCCGCGGCGCACGGGTCGCACACGGCGTTCCACTCCGCCCGGGCTTTTCCCGCCGCCGGCCTGAAAGAGCCGCACATCAGCACAAGCCGTTTGAGCAGGGATGGAATCCCGGGTTCCAGCGCAAACAGAAGTGCCACATTGGTCAGAGGGCCCGTGGCAAGCAGAGTGATTTGACCGGGATTTTGAAGAATTTTTTCCCGCATGAACCCCACGGCCTCCGCTTTCGGGAACTCGGCCCGGTGCTTCCAGCGGCCGAGCGCTTCCGCCTGGGCGGCGCGGGGCTGCCTCTGGCGGCCGAAGAGCGGGTTCCCGGCCCCCGGAACGATGGGGATGTCGCGTCCCGCGGCCGTGCAGATTGCGCTCGCGATCATGGCGCGCTTTTCCGGTTCACCGCTCACCGTCGTGATTCCCAGCAGCTCGCAGGACGGCTGGGAGAGCAGATAGGCGAGGCAGACCGCGTCGTCGATATTGCTGCCGATGTCGGTGTCATACAGCACTTTCTCCATTTTTTCTTCTCCTTCTCCGAAAAAGTCGGCCTCCTTCCGGAAATACCCGAAAAAAGCCCGCGGGCAGACCAAACGTCAAGCGCCTGCGGACCGCGCGTTCCCACAGGTGCCTTTTCTTCGGTCGTTATTTTGCCAGATGAAGCGGCTTGTTTTCGCCGCCGTATTCCTCCGGGTAGCCGACGTTCTTCTCCGTTTCCGGGTCGAAAAAGCTCAGCCCGGCATCCGGAAACTCCGCGAAGAGCGCGTCCCCCTGCGACAGGGGGCGGTTCTGCCCGACCGTGGCCACCATCTCCAGGCCGCCCAGCTCGAAATACACCCCGAGGCTGTTCCCGTAATTTTCGACGTATTTTACCGTCGCGGGAACCGTGTTTTCCCTTTCCGACGGGCGGAGGATAATTTCTTCCGGGCGGATCCCGGCCGTCACGCGGGGCCCCTTTAGCGAAGAGGCGAGGCGGCGGCCCCATGCGGGCGACAGCCGAATGCGGTGGCCGGCGACGACGAGGGCGCTTTCCTCCAGCTCTGCGGGAAAGACGTTCATCGGCGGCGTGCCGATGAACCGCGCGCAAAAGACGTTTGCGGGCCGGTAATAGATGTTGTGCGGCGTATCGACCATCTGCAGCTTCCCCTTGTTCAGAATTGCGACGCGCTGCCCGATCGTCATGGCCTCAATCTGGTCGTGCGTGACGTACAGAAACGTCGAGCGGTTCAGTTCATGAATGCGGACCAGCTCTTTTCTGGCGTGCGCGCGCAGCTGAACGTCCAGGTTTGAGAGCGGCTCGTCCAGCAGAAAATAGGGCGCGTTTTTTATCGCGGCTCTGGCCAGCGCGACGCGCTGGCGCTGCCCGCCGGAAAGCTCCCGCGGCAGCCTTTTTTCAAGGCCCGACAGCTCCAGCGTCTCAATCATCGCGAGCACGCGCTTTTTGACCTCCGCCTTCGGGAGCTTCAGGGTCCTGAGACCGAAGGCGATATTCTGGTAAACGGTCATGTGGGGGAACAGGGCGTAGTTCTGAAAGACCATCGCGACGTTCCGGTCGCCGCACCCCACGTCGTTCATCCGCACCCCGCCCATATACAAATCCCCGGAGGTGATTTCCGTCAGCCCGCTGATCATCCGCAGGGTGGTGCTTTTCCCGCAGCCGGAAGGCCCCAGCAGAATCATCCGCTCCCCCGGGCGGATAGGGAGGGTCAGGTCGCTGACGACCTCGTTGCCGCCGTATTTTTTTGTGATATGCTCCAGTCTGATGTCGTTCATATTCTCACTATCCCTTGATTCCGGACGACGCGAACGTCCCGATGATGAACTTCTGGAAAATCAGAAAAAGCACCAGCGGAATGGCCAGCGTGGCGGTGGCCATCGCCATGGTGATGTTCAGGTCGGCGCTCCCCTCCGCGCCGATGAAGGCCTGCGCCGCCAGCGGAAGCGTATAGTTCCCCTCCGTCCTCAAAACCAGCTTCGGCCAGACGTACTCGTTCCATGAGTTCACAAAGAAGATGATGCCCGTCGCGATGACGGCCGGCTTGGCGACAGGCAGCACGATTTTGAACAGAATCGTCAGGTGCGGGGTCTTTTCCAGCTTCGCGGCCTCAATCAGCGACTCCGGGATGCCCCTGAAATGCTGGCGCAGCAGAAAAATTCCCATCGCGTCGCAGAGCTGGGGCAGGGCGACCCCCATCAGCCGGTCGAGAAGCCCCATTTTTGAAATGGTGATGTAATTGGGAATCATGGTGACGGAAAGCGGGATGAACATGGTGCAGATAAACAGAAAATACAGCGCGTCGCTGAACCGGTTCCGCAGGAACACGAAGCTGTACGCGGCCAGGCAGCTTGTGACCAGCTTGAACCCCATTACGGTCAGGGCGATGGCGACGGTGTTCAGGATGATGACGCCGAACGGCACCCGGTCCAGAATGGTCCGGTAATTGTCCAGGATAAACCGCTCCGGCAGCAGCCGCAAGGGGTTCGTCATGATGTCGTTCACGCTTTTGAACGAGGAAAAAACCGTAAAGACGACGGGCAGAACCATGCAGGCCGACAGGCACAGCAGAAGCAGGTGAATCGCCGCGCGCCCGATTTTGTCAGTTTTCATAATAAATTCCCTTCTCCACATATCGAAATTCCAGAAACAGAAGGGCGCTGAAAAGCAGGAGCGTGACGAGCCCCCAGGCTGACGCTTTCCCCGTGTTGAAGAAGGTGAACGCCTGGTCGTAGACTTCATAGATGATGTTCAGGCTGCCTTTGTCGGGCCCTCCCGCCGTGAGGATGTTGATTGGCGTAAAGACCCACTGCAGGCCCCACACGATGGTGATAATCAGGGTGTAGATTCCCGTGGAAGAGCTGAGCGGGAGGATGATTCTGAAGAAAACCTCAAGGGGCGGCGTCTTTTCGAGCCTGGCCGTCTCAATCAGCTCCAGCGGGATGCTGGAGACCCCCGCGAGCAGAACAATCAGGTTGTACCCGAACAGCTTCCACGATGTGATGATGGACAGCACCACGATGACCAGGCCGTTCGTCTGCGCCCAGTTAGGAAAACGCTGCCCAAACAGCGCGAACAGTTTGGACAGCGGGCCGGCTATCGGGTTGAACAGCCAGGAGAAAATCAGGGCGGCCGTCACGAGCGAAAGCAAACTCGGAAGGAAAAGCGCGGATTTATAGAACGCAGTCATCTTTTTGACCGCAAACGCCAGGATGCAGGAAACAAGATAGGGCACGGCGAAATCGATCGCCAGGAACAGGAGGACGTACAGTCCCGTGTTTTTCAGAATCTGCACGAAGGAGCCGTCCTGAAAAATCGCGGTGTAGTTCGCGAAGCCAACGAAGTGTTTTTCGGGCGACACCATGTTCCAGTCGTAGAGGCTGAGCCAGACGGTCTGAATCAGCGGCCAGAACATAAAGACGGAAAAGACGATTAAAACGGGCAGCAGCAAAACGAAAGCCAGTAATTTTTCCCTTTTCTTTCTCCCGGATATTCTGCGCATAGCCAGTCTCCTAAACAAACATTACTTTTTCGATGCGGCCATCTGATTGATTTCGTTCTGAGTGGCCGGAAGCGCTTTTGCGGCCGTCTGCTTGCCGTTCATGACCGCGTCCCTCATATCCAGCAGTTTCTGGTCCGCTTCCATGCCCGCGGAGCCGGAGAACGAAATCCACGGGTTCGCGTAGTCCACGGTCTCCGCCGCAGCCTGCAGAAGCGGGTTCTTTTTCAGATAGTCCTTGAATTCAGAGCTTTCCAGCACATCGGTTCTGGGGGGAATATAGCCGGTCCCTTTCGTCCAGTCGAGGTACCCTTCCGCGCTGGTCAGATATTTGACCCACTCCCAGGCGCCCTTTTTCTTTTCTTCGGACTGGGCGGTAATCGTCAGGAAGTTTCCGCCGGCGGGCGCTTTCAGGGGTTTCTGCCCGTAGGCCGGCATTTTCGTCGTCACAAGCTGGAAGGAACTTCCCGAATCAATGGCGGAAGACCAGCCGATAGAGGCGGCGAGGATGCCGACGTTGCCCGACATGAAGGCCGACTTCGACTCTTCGTTCAAAATATATTTGGTCGACCCGTTCTTGATGGCGTCCGCCCACTGCTGCATGGCTTCGACGCCCTCGGCGCTGGCAAAGGATGCCTGCATTTTTCCGTCGGCGGTCTTGGCCAGGCTGCCCCCGTTGGACTCAATCATGCACTGCCCGAGCCAGAAATCCTTGGAGCACTGGATCACAAGCCCCGTGCTTTTCGTCTTATCCGAAATCTGCTTTGCGGCGCTGTAGACCTGGTCCCAGGTGGTCGGCAGCTTTTCCGTATCGACACCGGCTTTTTTCAAAATGTCGAGGTTGTAATACATCACCGGAACGCTCAGCGAATAGGGAAGGCCGACGAGGGTCCCGTCCGCGGCGGTGCTGAGCTTCAGCGTGTTCTCCTTAAAGCCTTTCAGATAGTCCGGGCTGACGGAGCTGTCGTTTTGAATCAGGTCGGCGGGCGAAGTGTATTTGAAGTTCTTGGAGAAATAGTCCAGGTACGAGTAGCCGACCTGAATCACGGCGGGCGGGTTGCCGGCGGCGGTGTCGGCCTGAAGGTTCTGGAGGACGCCGCCGTAGACGCCTTCTATGAAGCGGGGCACGACCTTGTATTTGCTCTGGCATTTGTTGAAGGCCTGCGCGTACTGGTCGATGGTCGGGCCGCCGAAGGTCTTGGAGTTGATGTGCCAGTATTCGATGGTGACCGGCTCCCCCGCTTCCGCCGGTTTTGCGGAAGCGCTCTGCGCCCCGCCCGAAGCGGAACCGGACGCCGCCCCGGAGGTGCCGCATCCGCTCAGGGTAACGGACGCCAGCAGGCACAGCGCGGCGAACGTTTGAATCGCTTTGAGTTTTTTCATAATAATTTCCTCTTTTCTGAATCCAAAGCCGCTGTTTGATAATCGGAGAGATCCATTTCTTTCTGTACGGGGAAAACCGTGAACTCCATTTCTCCGTTTTCCACATTGACCCACAGAAAATGGTGAAAGCCGCCCCTGCCCGCCGGTCCCCAGCAGATTCCGCCGGTCCGCCCGATCTGGATAAACGCGCGGTCCCCTTTTTCCGTGTATTCCAGCGTGTGCAGGTGCCCCGCAATCACGGTCAGGGGAATTCCGGCGCACAGCCGCATCAGGTCTTCGTACTGCTTCGTCTTTTTCCCTTTCCAGAAGGGCAGGTGCGTCACGATGCAGACTCTTGCGGCGTCCCGGTTCGCCCGCACGGTTGCCTCGGCAAAATCCATCTGCCGCTGCGACAGCCGCAGGCTCAGGCTTTCGGCCGTGTCCAGATTGCTGTTCCCGGCGTTCAGAACGCGGGTGACATGCGCCGCGATTTCCCGTTCCCTTCGCGGATGCTGCCGGACCGACCGGGCCGCGCTGCGCATCAGCCGCACGGCGCCCTCTTCAAACGGGGCGGCGAGCCGCTCCACCGTGTTCAGGACCAGAAACAGAACCTTCCCGATTCGGAACGCGTAATACTCGTGGCCGAAGTACTTTTTCCAGATTTCGACCTGCAGCGGGTTCCCGTAGTCGTGGTTCCCCACGGCGGTGAAAAACGGAACGCCGAGGCCGTTCAGCAGGGCAAGAGTCGCTTCCCAGTCACGGCAGGCGCCCGCTTTTTCGGCGGCGGTGCAATAGCCTTCCACCAAGTCCCCCACGCTGATGATGAAATCCGGATGCAGCCCTGCGGCGGCAGAAACGGCGCTTTCAAAGATTCCGGGAATCTGCAGGCCCGTCCTGTCCCCCATCACGGCGAACGAGAACCGGCCGCCCCCAATATCCGGCAATTCGCCGAGCCAGGGGTGCTTATCGCTCGACGCGGCCGCTTTCGGCACGATGATCCCATCCTTCAAACTCACATTCTTCTTTCACGGTGATTTCCAGCAGAACTTCCGCATCTTTCGCCTCTCACCTCTCTCGACGCAAGTCCATCTTATCAAATTCCAGGTAAAAGGACTGCAGAGGCAGGGTAAAAACCCAGTAAAATAGTAAAAGCCTTTTACGAATGGGCCGCCCCCGAGAAGACCTCTTTTCCGGGCCCCAGGCCGATCGCCGACCGCGGCATCAATCGGGGCCGCTTTTATGCTATAATCTATCCGACGGCCCGACTGCATCGGGCCCGGCACGGATGCGGCGAAAAGGGCGGATTCCACATGGGGTTCCGCGCGTCGGGAAAGGAAAAGGGCAATGCCGAAGAAAAGCAGGGGAATCACAAGGCTGAAGAGGCAGAACAGGGGAAAAGTTTTGAAGCTGGCGGCGCTGGGGCAGGCGACCTCCCGGGTGGAGCTGGCGGAAAAGGCGAACCTCTCAAAAATGGCCGTGTCCAACATCGTCTCCGAGATGATCGGGCATCGGATTCTGGCCGACACGGCGGAGCAGCACACGCCGGTCATCGGGCGGAACCCCATCCGCGTTCAGCTCGCTTCCGCCGCGCCGAAAATCGTCGGCGTCCTGATCCAGCACAACAGCTGCCAGACCGTGCTGTGCAGCCTTTCGCTGCAGATTCTGCGGACCCATGAAATCCGGTTTGCCGAACTGACCGACAAAGCCCTGATTCAAATCGTCTGCCGGGGAATCGACGCGCTGCTTCGGGACGGGAACCCCCGAATCGCGGGAATCGGGGTCGGGTGCTTCGGCCCCATCGACGCAAACCGGGGCGTTATCCTGAATCCGCCCGATTTTTACGGAATCCAAAACGTCCCCATCGTCTCCATCCTGAAGGGAATCTACCATCTCCCCGTGCACCTGGACAACCTCTGCCGTGGCGCGGCGCTGGCGGAAAATTACATCGGCCTCGGCAGGACCTATAAGGACTTCATTTTTCTCGGCATCACCTACAGCCTCGGGTCCGGCTTTGTCCTGAACGGCAATCTGCTGAAGGGCGCCAACGGCCTCACCCACGAAATCGGCCACGTGAGCATCGATTACCGGGGGCCTCTGTGCTCCTGCGGGAACCGCGGCTGCATCCGGCTTTATTCCTCCACGACCGCCATCGTAAAGCGGATTCGGGAAGAGACCGGCCTCGACTACACTTTCGAGGAAGCGTGCCGGAACGCCAGAAAGCCGGCGATCGACAGAATCCTGCGCGAGGCGCTGGACAAGCTGGCGTTTCTGATGCTGAACTACGCGAATCTTTTCGCCCCGGACGTGATTGTAATCGGGCTGGAAGGGTCCCTGCTCCCCCAGCGGTATCTGAAGATGCTGGAATCGACCATCAATTCCAAAAAAGCTTCCCAGTCATCCCATCGGATACGCGTCCTGTATCCCTATCTCAAAGAAAAATCCACCCTTTTGGGGAGCGCCTGCAATATTTTAGACCCCATTTTCTGCGGACTGCTGCCGCTGTACTGATTCCTGCGGCCGGTGTAGGGCACGGCAAAAAGCAGCGACTTTTTCGACGTGGGCAGCAAGAAATACTCCCGGGATAAAAAATCCCGGGAGTACACCGGAAACTGCGCCAAGCGCGGAAGGTCCGCTCACGAGGCTGCGCCTTTCAGCCATGCGTCGCCTTCCCGCTTGGCCGCACTCAGCCCGTCTTCCACAGGCTCCGCTCCCGTAAAGATCCGTTCCATATGGGTGTTCAGCACACCGCTGATTTGAGAAAGGCGAGTGGTCAGAGAAGGGATTGCAAAATTCTTACGGGGAATCACGAGAATCCCTTCGGCGCTTTCTTTGTCGAGCAGGTCGTCTGCATTTTTCATAAGGGAATCCATAATGGTCTTCCGGTCAAAGCCCGTGTACGCGGGGATCCGACCGCCCGGCACCATGGAAAGGATGCCGCTCTCGGCATACCACCGTATGAATTTCCAGGCGGCCTCAGAATGCATGGAAGTGGGGCAGATGGACAGATGGTCGCCCAGCCCTCCCTGCTCGTAAACCCGGGTGCCGTAGCGGGAGACGGGATAGGGCGCAAAAGCCGTGGTAAAGCTGTGAGGATAGGTGGACAGGTCTTTGACGCTTCGGATGATCCAGGGACCGATGGTCATGGCGCATTTCCCGGTCAGGAACATGGATTCCTGGGTGAGCTTCTGCTCCACGCTTTCTTCGTGGGTCGGCGCGGAATGGTCCACGTTCATCATCGTGTATACCATCCCGATTGCATCCCGCAGAACAGGGCTGTCAAAATTCGTTTCTTTTCCGCCCGATTTGTAAAGCGGATCGCCGCCCAGGCTGCGCGACGCAAAGTAGGTAATGATATAAGAGATATCCTCCTGGGTGCAGAAGAACATCCCGTAGGTCCGGTTCCTGCCCTCCCCATGGGAAAGCTTTTTTGCCACGGCGCGGAATTCGTCAAAGGTCCATTGCTTCGGGATGGGAATTCCGGCTTTGTCGAACGCGTCTTTGTTCAGCGTGATGCCATACTGGTCCAGCTTGGTGGGGATGCTGTAGGGTTTTCCGTTGATGAAATACGAGAAGACGGGAGCGCCAAAAGCCTTTTTCAGGTCCATGTGGCTGCGCTCGATAAAAGGCGCGAGATTGACGGCCATATTGCTCATAGCGCGTTTTTCAAGCTCGCGCGTCGTATAGGTAAAATAGACATCCACCTCTCCGCCGGCCAGAATCGTTGAATCCAGCTGCGCGTTTCCCGACTCATTGTTGGGATAAAATTCATATTCCGCACGAAGGTTTTCCTTTTGAAACGCTTTGTTGAATTCTTCCATCACCCTGGCGGGCCCGGCTTCCGCCGGGACGCTTCCCCATACTTTTAGCGTCGTGGCGGCCTCTTCCGCGGGTTCCGGGCGGTCATCTCCCCTGGCAATGAAAAGCGCTCCAAGAATCAGAGCGATGGACAGGCCAGCCACCACAAAGATAAAAGCGATTTTTTTGACCGTTTGCAAAAGTGCACCTTCTTCAACGCTTTCGATAATCGTTCGGATTTTTTCCGGTGATTTTCTTGAACAGCTCGCTGAAATAGTTGGGGCTGTCGATACCCACCATCGCCGCAATCTCGTAAATGCGGTAGTCGGTCGTCGCGCACAGGACTTTCGCTTTCTCGATGCGCGCCTCGTTCACATAATCGACAAAGCTTTTTCCCGTCTGCTTCTTGAAAAGATGGGAAAAATAGCTGCTGTTCATATTCAGCATCGCCGCGACGCCGGTCACGGTAAGGTGCCGGGAAAGATTGTTCCGGACGTATTTCTGGGCGTTCAGAATATCCTGCCGCATCAGCGGCTTTTTATCCGACTGCAGCGAATCCAAAAGGCGGCGCGCCACCGCAAGAAAGCTGTTCCGGACGGCCGTCATCGTGTCGGCCTTCAGAATCACGTAGTGAAGCCGGTTCCCCTGCTCGTCCGACAGCTTGTTGATGTCGATTCCGTAGGTGCGGGCACACCGGCTCAGCGCGCTGTACATTTCAAAATAACATTCCCGGATATCGTTTTCTTCCGCGCACTCGAGCGTCCCAACCGCGTCGAAAAAGCGCTTCAGATATCGGATCAGTTCGTCACCGCCTTTGCTGACGGCCCGATCCATGTCGCTGGCGATGCCGGAATAAGAAATCCTGAGCGTGGGCGAACGTTCAGCTTTTCCACGCGGAGGGAAAAAGAACGCCCTGCCCCGAAAAATGCGCTGCGTCAGCCCCGCGCGTAAAAGACGCACCGTTTCCGGAATCTGCGCAATTGAACTTAAAGCGCCGCTCGCCGCGCCGGACACGCTGATGTTCAGATACCTCTTCATATACTCGCGCACCTGCCTGAACGCGGTTTCCATTTTGTCCCGCACGGCATCTTTTTCGCAGTCCTGCCGAAGCACCGCCACCAAGCTGCCGCCGTCGATGCCGTAAACATCGCAGACGAAGCTCTGCCCAAGCACTTCTTCCAGAATATTCGCCATGGAGAATTTCAAGAGCTGAACTTCCTGAATGACCTCGTCGAACACGCTGAGTTCAAAATCATCGATGGCTATGAGAAACAGGAGAAAGGGCTTCTTCAGGGAGACTTTCAGCTGCAGCTGCTCCGCCTCGCGGAAAATGTCTTCCTGGTTTAAATAGCTTTTGTCCATCATCGCCTGCATCAGCCGCTGCTTGATGGCCGGGACGTCCTTTCGGCTGGACATTTCGTTTTTCTTCGGCTGTTCCCGGTCCATTTCCCGGCTGACCTCATCCAGCATGGAGACCAGGCTCTTCTCCGTCACCCTCAGTTTGAAGACATAGTCCATGGCGCCCAGTTTCATCGCGCGCTTCACATTGTCCATGTCATTATAGCTGCTGAGGACCACAAACTTTATGTGCGGAAATCGCGTCTTGCACTGCCGAATCAGCTCGAAGCCGTCCATCGGGCTCATGACGAGATCCGTCAGCACGATGTCGGGCGGATTTTTCTCTATCTGGGAAAGCGCTTCTTTTCCGTCGGCGGCCTCCCCCACGACCTGATATCCGTATTTTCCCCAATCGACAATGGATTTGATCCCCACCCGGACCAGAATCTCATCATCGACGATCATGATTTTCTTCATTGTTTTCCGGCCTCCGCTTTCTGTAGGGCAAGTCATAGCGAACGACTGTGTTGCCGTTGTGCCGCATGAGATGCAGGCCAAACTCTTTCCCGTAAGTGATGCGGATAATCTCGTTCACATTCAGCATCCCGATGCCGGTGAACTTTTTTTCATCCCGTTTTTTCCCGGTTTTGCTTTCTTCAAACCGGTGCATTGCTTCGTCTGAAATAGAGTTTCCGTTGTTCTCCACAAACAGCAGCAGGCGCTCCCCCTCCCGCCTTCCGGAAATGGTGATCTCACCCTTCCCCGGGAAATTGCGGAATCCGTGAATAATGCAGTTTTCCACTATCGGCTGCAGGGAAAACTTTATGGTCTGGCAGGAAAGCAAATCCCGCGGAAGATCGATGTGGAGCCCATACTGCTCCCCGTAGCGCATGTTCTGGATGAAGATATAGCTTTCTACGCTTTTCAGCTCCTGCTCAAGCGTGACGAACTCCCCGCCTTTGCCCATGCTGTACTGCAGTATATCGGTCAGGGCGTCGATGCTCTGGACGATGTTTTCCTGTTTGGTGATAATGGCCATCCATCGAATGCTGTTCAGGGTATTGAAGAGAAAATGGGGGTTCAGTTGGGAGCGCAAAGACTCAAACCGGTATTTTTCCTTAATCCTGTATTCTTCCTCCAGCTGATAAAAGAGGTCTTCGATGTTGGCTGTCATTTTGTCAAAAGCCGCGTACAGGCGTCCGATTTCGTCGTTGTGCGGGTAATCGTAAACCAGGATATCGCCGACCTTATACTTGGAAAGCTTGCCGGATATGTCGCGGACGGGTTTTACGATGGTGTTTACGACCAGCCACACCACTATCAGCATCAGGCAGGAAAACATCAGGAACAGGACATTGATTTTCATCAAAAACCCATCCGTTTTTTCCCAAAAATTTCTGTAATCCGTCATGGCGACCACTTTCAGGCTGTTGCCGCCGTAAGTCCACGGATCGGGAAGAGTGTAATAGCTAAACATATATTTGCTGTTTTGAATCGTACAGGTAAAGCTGCCGCTTTTGTCTTTGAGAAGGCTCAGACTTTCGCGCGCCTCTTTCCCAAGGACCGGATCGCTCGTATGGGGAGGAAAAAGCCCCGCGGCCGCCGAATAGAAAAAGATGCGGTCGCCGGCGCTGTAGGTATACTTCTGAAGCAATTCGTCGAGCACTCTTTCATCCAGACTGATCAGCAGCATTCCGGAAACGCGGCTGCCGCCCGCGGGAGAACTGGTGAGAAGGGGGCGCGCAAGAGAAATGTAGCGGATGTCTTTCCCCTTTTCTTCATAAATATAGGAAGTCCCGAGCATGTTCCAGGTCAGGTATCCGCGCGCCGTTATGCTTTTGTTGACCCAGTCCTCATGGAGGAGGAACGTATAGTCATGATAGTTGACGCTCCAGTTTGTATAAATATTTTTATCCTCGTCAAAGTATGTGATTTTCAGCTCATTCAGGCGGAATACGTTGCTGGTTTCCAGCTGATTGAGAAACGCGTCGAAATACTTGCTTTTTTCATAGCGGCTCTTCCCCGTCCCGGTCATGGCGGCCGCGTACTCCGGGTTCGATATAAAGAAGTCCGAAACGTTGATGAGATTTTCCAGTTTATCGACGATTTCTTCGCGGCTGTTGTCGATATTCTGCACGGCGCGGGCGGAAAGCTCCTTGTTCATGTACTCCACGAACGTATGGTTCAGGTAGATGAACATGGCGTAGACCGGTATGATGATCAGCAGCATGATAATCAGAAAGGTCCTCAGGGAAAACGGAAAATACAGTCGCTTCTTTCCCTTGTTGCCTGCCATGCCGAGTCTTCCTTCTTTTTTAGATTTTCTGTCTCCTATATTACTTTACTATTTTTCTTAAATGAATTAATTCTTTTTTATCATATTTTACAAAGCAGAGCGCGATAGAACGGATCCCTTTCCCACTTTTCCTGAGAGAACCGCATAACCAGAACAATCCTGTGCGGAAATTCCGCACAGGATTACATCTGAAAAAATCCGAAATCCGAACGTTATCCGAGAGCGGAGGTCAAGCGCTGATCCAGAGAATCCACCGCTTCGGAGGAAGTTTTCTGATCGAGCAGGGCGCTCTGTATTTCTTCCACAAGGATGTTGTTGAGCTCGGCGCCGTTGCTCTTCTTGACAAATTCAAGCGTTTTGCCGTTTTTGGTGATATCGGCCCACGCGCTGTCCCACTCGTTGTTTTTGACCGCGTCATTTGCCAGCGCGGTTTTCAGGACGGGAAGCATATCGTTGGATTTCAGATACTTCAAGGACTGCTCCTCGCTGACCACATGCTTGATAAAATCGGCCGCCTGCTTCTGATGCTGGGATTTTTTAAAGACGACGAGCAAATGCCCCCACATGGCGGACTGAGGCGTGTCTCCCTCTTTCAGAACGGGGCGTTCCATCGGTTTGATTTTATTGGACAGATCCGCCTCTGCAATGCCGTTGCTTTTGGCGACGCCGCGGGACGCGATGGCATCATCATAGAAGGCGATTTTGCCCTGTGCAAACATCTGGCGGGCATCGAACCGGGTGATGTTCATCTGGATGTAGCCTTTCTTTTTCAGGTCCTTATACCAGTCCAAGACCTTTACGGCCGCATCGCCTTTAATCGCAACTTTGCCGTCCTTGCCCAGCAGGCTGCCCCCAAAGGTCCACAGCCACGGCTGGAAGTCACTCGCCATCGTCACTTCTTTCGTCGCCACGCCGTACGGAATGATATCTTTGTCGTACGCTTTCAGTTTTTTCATGCAGTCTTCAAATTCCGCGATGGTCTTCGGGGGATTCTTATAACCGACCTTGGCCAGAAGCGACGGGTTATAGACCATGCCGATGGAGGCGATGGACCACGGCATGCCGAGCTGTTTTCCATCCACCTGGCCGACCGTCAGCGCGGCGGAATCGTAGTTCTTCGTCAGATAGTCCTTGCCCATCAGGTCGTTCATATCCGCCAGAATGTCCATCTGGGACAGAGCCCCGAACATGCTGATATCGACCTGCGCGACATCGAGCGCCTCGGAGCCCTGGTTGCGGATCACAAGCTGCTGCTGGGTGTCCGCATACGGCCAGCCGACCCACTTGACCTGAGAGCCGCCTTTTGCGTTGTAGGAATCGATAATTTCCTTGATCGCCGCCTTTGTGCTGTCTTCTTCACCGGACCATCCGGCCCAGACGAGGTCCGCCTTTTCCAGCGCCGCAGAACTCGCCCCCGAAGCGCCGCCGGAACTCGGCGCCGATTCCGCCGCAGACCCGGCATTTCCCGAGTTTCCGCACGCAGTGGCCGACAGTGCCATTGCGCACGCCAGAATCAGCGTCGCTATTTTTTTCGCTTTCATATACTCTTCCTCCTTAAAATGATGATTTATTGCCAACAACTTTCGTTGTTATGCACTTGCCTACCCTTTTACCGCCCCGGCCGTCAGGCCCGCGATAAAGTATTTCTGCAGAAAGGCGAAAATCAGCACCACCGGCGCCGAAACCACAACGGACGCCGCCATCATCTCCGCCCAGTTGCTGTTAAACTCCCCCATGTATTTCATCACGAGGCCCGGCGCCAGAGTCCGTCGGGAAGCGTCCGTAATCAGCGTGAGGGAATACAGCAGGTCGTTCCAGCTCCAGACAAAGCCGTAAATCGCGATGGAAATGGCGCCCGGAATCGCGAGCGGAAAGAGAATCTGAAAAATGATTCTCGGCCATCCCGCCCCGTCGATCTTCGCGGACTCAATCAGAGCGTCCGGGAGCTGGTCGAAGTACGCCTTCAGCGTCCAGGTCCCGACGGGCAGAGTGAACGCGACGTACGACAGGATCAGCGCCATATAGCTGCCGTCCAGCCTCATTTTCTGCATCATGAGGTAGAGCGTCAGCAACAGAATCGCCTGGGGGAACGCCTGCGCCATCATGACGGTGGACATAAAGGTCTTCCGGCCCACGTAATGGAACTTTGAAAAGCTGAAGCCGGCGAACATGGAGACCAGCGTCGCCGCGAAACAGCTTATCAGCGAAACAAAGAGGCTGTTCCCCATATACCGCAGAATGTCCGGGGAATGGAACACCTTCACGAAATTCTGGAGCGTGGCATTCCCAAAGAACAGATTGATTTTAAATGTGTCCGCGGCGGGTTTCAGGGCGGTGTTGATCATCCACAGAAGCGGGAAAAAGACGAAGATGCCAATCAGGACGGCAAAGATTGCGGTAAAAATTTTGAAACCGCGGGTTTTCTCAAACATTTTTCTCCTCCTGTTTTAGGCGGCTTTGCGCGTGTAAAGAAAGCTGAACGCCGCGAGCAGGGCAGCCCATATCGTTCCGATGGTGGCGGCCAGACCGATCTTATAACTCTCAAACGCCTGACGATAGACGGAAATCGAGAAAATCGTAGTCGCCCCTGCGGGCCCGCCCGCCGTGAGGACCTTTGGAATATCAAAGTGCTGAAGATTCCCGATGATGCCCAGCACCAGGACGATGATGATGACGGATTTCATGCCGGGCAGTACGATATATCGAAAGACCTGGGGACCGCTGGCTCCGTCGATCCGGGCGGCTTCAATTTGGTCGAACTCGATTCCCTGCAGCCCGCCGGTGAGAAACGCCATGTACCACGGGAGCATCTGCCAGGTCCTCGCAATCACCACGACCATCATCGCGGTGCCGCTCTGGCCTAAAAAATTGATGTTGGTCGAGAGGATTCCCATCGATTTCAAAAGCTCGTTGACCACCCCATGGTTCGCATCAAAAATGAACGCCCACAAAAAGCTGATGGATGCGCCCGGGATAATCCAGTCAACCAGCGTCACGGCGCGCAGAAAACCCGCCCCGCGGAATTTGTTGTTGAGGATGACGGCCCATATCATGCCGAACACAAACGGCAGCAGCGTGGCGAAAAACACGAAAACCCCCGTGTTTTTCAGGGTCCGCAGAAAAGTCGGGTCAGAAAAGACCTTCTGGTAATTTCGGAACCCCACCAGTTCGTATTCAGGATTCATCAGGGTCTTGTTCGTAAAGCTCATAAAAAGGGAATTTACGAACGGAAAAAGAATAATGCTCACAAAAATGGCCAGAGCCGGAAGAATTAATATCACTCCTACGGCGCTGTCGCTCAATGTAGTCCCCCGCAGCTTTCGTTTGCTCATCTCTGTCGCTTCCCTTCTAAAATCTGCATGGCCTTCCGCCCGGCATTTCAGTAAACCCGAACTTCAAACACCTCGACAAACGGCGAACCGCCCGTTTCATGGAAGACGATGCGGATTTTGTCGGTCGTCGTTTCCGGGAAACTGACGACGCAGAGCCTTTGGTAATTCTCGTCTTTCCGGGCAAGCTCCACCCATTCGCCGTCCCGGAACGTCTGGACGGAAAAGGAGCGCACCAGTTCCTTCGGCGACCCCTCCCGCAGGACAAAGCCGTGGTGTCCGCTGGCAATCTTGCTGACGGAGCTCGGCAGCTCCATGGAAAGGTCCGGATTCAGCGTCAGGCGGAGCTGTGAGACCCTCTGGGGGCTGCTCCATGCGAGCTGGAGCCACTGCCCCTCCGCCGGCTGTTCCGAACACCACAGATTCACGCCGTTCTGAGGCCGCGCAAATCCGTTCACGACGTTCTCCGCCCTGTAAACAGGGCCGCTTGCAGAAAGGCAGGGGGTGTAATACCGCGGGGATTCCCTGTGGCCGGCAAGGAACCCAGTCATGCTTTGGCGGGAGACCTTCAGCCGGACATCCGGATTGGGTGCAAATACGATTTTGACATAGCTTTCTTCCGGCGCTCTGCTCAGATCGATGGCGGCGGAAGGCTGCCCCTTTTTCAAGTGAAGAAGGCGAGTGCCGATTTCTTTTCCATCCACTTTGCGCGACGGAAGGCGGCAGCAGAACAGCGTATATTTCAGATTTGTGTTCCGCCCGCACTCAATACCGACGGAAAGCGACGAAACTCCCTTCGCATGCGGCGCTACCAGAAACGCCTCTGTGTCCAGCCCCATGGAGCCGCAGCAGGCGTGATTTTCCGGGACGCGCACGGACGAAGCGGTCACTTGGGCCCGGCGGGCTTTATCCTCCGGATCACGGTTTCTGACTCCGAGCAGATTTATATCCGCTTTCAGCAGCTCCTGCTGAATGGAATCCATACGCTGCCCATACGCCTGGGAAGTGCTGCAGTCATGCAGCGCGCACTGCGCGGCCAGTTCCCCGGACGCCTGCCCAATCTGGCTGCAGGTGTCCATAATTCTGGCTGAAGAAAACGCCACGTGCGTCATGCTGATATTTCTGCCGGAGAAAACCAGATTCTCCACTTTGTCCGTAAAAAGGCAGCGCATCGGAATCTGATAGGCGAAAACGGGAATCTGCGTGCAGAAATCCTCTTTGGAATAGATCCCTCCGCTGGGATGAAAATCCATGAACCAGCCCCCGCAGCAGACGGCGTCCGGAAAGGTCCGGTTCTGTTCCAAATCATTCTGTGTCAAAGTGTATTGCCCGATAAAGCGGCGCGATTCCCGTTTGCCGGGCAGATTGCCGACCCATTCCAGCGTCAGGTTCTCCGCGTTGAATTTTCCGGAATTTTTGATGTAATTCCACAGGCCCATCACCAGTTTTTTCAGCTCGATCGCGATGCTCTGGTTCTCGGAAATGGTGTCCTTCTCGCCCCCGTATTCCAGCCACCAATAGTCGCAGCCGTTCATCTTTTCACTGACGATCCGGCCGCCGCGGTTCAGCAGCTTTTCCATATAAGCGAGGTCATAGGCATAATCCGGCTTTACAAAGCGGATCGGCTTCCCCTCGTCCTTCGACTGAAAAAAGAGGGTGGAACCCTCCCGGAAGTCGTCGGCGACCGGCATGGCCAGGCTCTCGCCGAATTCGTCCCGGCTTTCCCTTCCCACGCGAAACGCCGCGTTTGCAAGGTACCCGACCGTGCCGTCGCCCGTGGCGTCCACAAAGACCTTCCCGCAGATTTTAAACTGTTTTTCCGTCCCCATCTGGTCGGCAATCAGCGCCTGAATCCGGCTGGCCGAGTGCATCTGAACGTCTGAAACATGGGCATTGAGAAACAGAGTCAGGTTCGGCTGGGCCAGCACTTTGTCCAGCAGCGCCTCATCCCATAAAACGGGATTATAGTCGGGGTTGATATGAAGGTTCTGCAATTTCATCTCACCGAAAATGCCCATTTCCTCCGCATAGAGGGAGCCTCCGCCCACGGAGCCGCGCGTCCACACGCGGATTTCGCTGCTGGAATTTCCCCCCAACACAGGCCGGTTCTGAATCAGAGCGGTCCCTGCCCCTCTGCGGGCTGCCTGAATGGCCGCACACACGCCGGCAGGCCCGCCGCCAGCGACGACGACATCAAAATGACGAATTTCCATATTCGGGTCCGTTCCCATCCTTTCGCTCTGTTTCTCTGCTGCCGGACTGTCCCTTCCGCGGATTGGCTGAAGAACAATTCCGATTATAAAAAATTTCTGTCTGAAGTCAATAAAATCTAACGATAGTGTTAATGATTCCAAAAATTTTAGAAGTATCCCCTGCGGTTCTTAAACAATTTTTAGAATATAACAATTTTTAGATTTTCAGACATCTGTTTCTTCTCAGACAAGAAAAAGCGCGCGAAACCGGCAGCCAGTCTGTAAAAAAGCGCATCCGCTCCAGACAAAGCGGAAGCTGCTGCAGAATTTTTCTTAAACAATCTTTGGAAAAGTATAAAATTTTTAGATATGCTGGAAGCGATTCTTTATTTGTTTTCCCGATGTTATACAATTTTGTTGGAATTTATTTACTGAAACGTGCGAATGCCCCTCGCCGCATCAATTTGCGGCAAGAGGCATTCGTTTTCTCAGGAAAAGAATTCATCGTGCAGTCTATCTATCGAAGTATTTTCTTTCTACAGGTTTTCGCCATCGTTGTCATTGTTTCAGCATGACTGCTTGACCCCGCCGAGGGTACTTCCGCTCGGGCCGCTCTGCATGGAAAAATCAGTTCCATTAATATTCCAGCATATAGCTGTCCAGCATCTGCTGGTTGTTTAAAATCGTGTCGCTGTTCAGTTTTTTCTGACGCAGAGACTTGTCGTTCTTCAGCAGAGCGCAATACAGAACATCCACGACGTAGAGAAAAGCCAGATTGTTGGAAAGCGCAACCGGATTGCGGGTGGTGATCTTGTCACTGGTGATGAATTTAAAGTCCACCAAATCGTTCAGTTTTGGGGAATCATAGCTGGTGATGCTGAGGATTTTCGCCCCGTGGTCCTTGCATACCGTAACCGCCTGATAAATATCCCGCATCAGGATGGAGGGGACAATTACGACGACAAGGTCCCCCTCCCGGATATTGGCAGAAAATACGCGCATGCTGTTAATGTCCGTAACGGCTTTCGCCGGCAGCCCGACCATGTTCAGTTTAAATTCCAGCTCTTCCGCGACAAAGGCGGTATTGGAAAAGGAAAAGATGTCGATGTGCCTCGCCTGTCTGATTGCATCGGCGGCCGCCATCAGCGTGCTCTCGCTGAGCATGGCGGAAGTATTGACCAGAATATGCTGGTAGTCCTGACAGACGGATATAATGAAGCTGGAAGGCACATCGGTCTTTTCCTGCTTCATTGTTTTATAAAAATTTTCCTGGATCAGGGCAATTTTGAAACTTTGAAATCCCTTAAAACCCAGTTTTTTGCAGAACCGGTTGATGCTCGCCTCGGAAGTTCCCGTGCTCTTGGCGACCGACGTGATTGTGCTGGAGGAAACCTCCTCGGCATGGTGAATGACATACCGGCCTATTTCATTTTCGCTCGCCGTGAGGCTGGGCTGCATGGATATGATTTTCGGAATAATGGCTGTCAGCATGTTTCATGCTCCTTTAACGCTGTAACCGGCAAAGCCTGAATAATTCCGGCCTGTTTTGTCTATTCTTCTACAAATCATACAATAAAAAACCCGCAAAAGCAATCTCTCCAGCACTTCCACAGATCTTTCTAAAAATCACCTGATTTGGAAAATTTCAATTTTTGTAAAAATTATTTTCAAAAGTGTTGACTTATTTTGAAAATAATGATAACATAAATGATAGAATTTTTTAATAGTTTACGGCAAATATTATAAATATCATATAACAATGTCAAAATAATATTCATAATATATATTTTTATTAAAAATAATTTGCAGACAGGAGCGATATTATGGAGATTGATACAGTCCGGCGACAATATGACGTCGTGGTGGCCGGCGGCGGGGTTTCCGGCTGCGCCGCTGCCGTTGCCGCGGCGCGCTGCGGGGCGAAGGTCCTGGTGGTGGAGGAAAGCGGATACCTCGGCGGGACGCTGACCGGCTGCGGCGTCGGGCCGATGATGACTTTTCATGCGGGCGAAAAGCAGGTCATCAAAGGCGTCATGCAGGAAATTGTGGACGGACTGGTCCGGCGCGGCTACTCCCCGGGCCATGTGAAAGACACCAAACAATATGTCAGCTATCTGACGCCGTTCGATCCGGAAGGGCTCAAGATTGTGCTGGATGACATGCTGACCGGCGCGGGATGCAGTCTGCTTTTCCACACCTTTATCTGCGGCGTAAAGTGCCAGAACAGAAAAATTGAAAGCCTGCTCCTCGCAAACAAGGATGGGCTGACGGCGGCTGCCGGGCAGGTGTTCCTCGATGCGACGGGCGACGGCGACGTCGCGGCGTGGTCCGGTGCAAAAATGACGAAAGGCCGCCCCGAGGACGGCGCCGCCCAGCCGATGAGCACCATGATGAAGTTCTGCAACGTAAACACGGCCGCACTAAAGGACTTCGTGCTGGATCATCCGGAGAAATTTCCGCGCCTGAAGCCCTACCTTGATCTGTTCAGACAGCCCATCCCCGTCGATTTGGAGGGGTTTGACGAGGAGTTCAAGGCGGCCCGGGCGTCCGGGGAGCTTTCCATTCCGAGGGAAAACCTTTTGCTTTTCGGGACCGGCCGCCCCGGTGAATACATCGCCAACACCACCCGCATCATCGACCACGACGCCACCAGTGCGCGGAGTCTGAGCGACGCGGAGCTTGTGGGCCGCCGGCAGTGCGCGGAGCTCGCCCGCTTTCTGCGCAGAAACGTCCCGGGTTTTGAAAACGCCCTGCTGGAATTTACCGGTCCTTCCGTCGGGATACGAGGTTCCCGCCAGCTGGTCGGCTGCTATACCCTGACGGCCCGGGACATTCTGGAACGCAGAAAATTCCCCTCCGTCATCGCGCATTCCGCCTATCCAATCGACATCCACAACCCGAAAGGGGCCGGCACCGACAGCACTTTTCTCTCCGCACAAAGCGGAATTTCAGATTCCTATTACAGCATCCCCTACGAGGTCATGGTCTGCCCGGAAGTCAAGAACCTGCTGGTCTCCGGGCGGTGTGTTTCCGCAACGTTCGAGGCGCAGGCGGCGATCCGCACCACCCCGACGGCGGGTGCCATCGGCCAGGCGGCGGGCGTCGCCGCGGCGCTGGCGGCAACCGGAAATGCGGATACCCGCGCCGTGGAGGTGGCGCGGGTGCAGCAGATTTTAAAAAAGCAGGGCGCTTATCTGGATATCTGAAAGTCCCTCCGGCGCGGCGGAACACAATGGTCGGTAAAGCGGAGGTTTCCGCTTGAAAATATTTAGGAGGTAACGAACCATGGAAATCGTACAGTCGATCGGCATTCTCGTAATCTTTCTTGGCTGCGTCATCCTGATGATGACCCGAAAGCTGCCCACCATCCTTGCCCTGCCCATCATGGCAATCGGCATCGTACTGGTCGCCGGCGTCCCGTTTCTCTCTTCGGACCCAAAACAGTTTACGATTGTGAAGGACGTTCTGGACGGCGGAGCGATGCGCATGAGCACTGCGATCGCCGGGCTGATTTTCGGGGGCTGGTACGGCAAAATCCTGACCAAAGTCGGGATTACCCGGACCATCATCCGCAAGGCCGCGGAGCTGGCGGGAGATAAGCCCCTGCCGATCGCCCTGGTCTTTCTCGCGGTGTGCTCCATCATTTTTGCCGCCTCCAACGGGCTCGGCATGGTCATCCTGGTCGGCATCATCATCGTTCCGATTATGATCAGCGCGGGTTTGAGCCCGGTCGTCGCCGGCACCGTGCTGCTGCTTTCCAACGCCATCGGGGTCACGTTCAGCGTGGGCACTTTGGGCGTTTACATCGACACTCTCGGCCTGCCGCTTGAAACCGTCACGCAATATTCCTGGCTCTGCGCGGCGCCTTTGATTGCGGTTTCCGTCATCATGCTGATTTTCTTCATCAAGCGGGGCGGCAAGACCCGCAGGGCGTGGGCAATGCCGGCGGCTCAGCAGCCTGAGGACGAGAAAAACGTCCGGGCCATCGCCCTGATCTGCCCGATTATCCCGGTCGTCCTGATTTTCGCGTTCCATATGCCGCTTGTTTCCGCCATCCTGATTGGGATTGTGGCGACCCTGATCCTCTCCACCCCGAAGAACGCGGTCCAGGTCGTTTCCAGCGGCTTCATCGAGGGAATTCAGGAGACCGCCGGCGCCACCGCGCTGATGATTGACATCGGCATCATCCTGAAAGCGGTCACGGCGCCGCAGGTCGCGGTGATTCTGAAGCCGGCCATCGCCGCAATCATTCCGCAGAGCCCGATTCTGTTCGTGCTTGTGTTCGGTCTGCTGAGCTTCCTTGCAATTTACCGCGGCCCTCTCAATGTCTGGGGGCTCGGCAGCGGCATCGTCGCCCTGCTTGCAAGCTCCGGGATGAACCCCGTGGCGGCCATGCTGGCCCTGCGGCTCGATTCCAACGTGCAGGCGGTCTGCGACCCAACCAACTCGCATAACGTCTGGGTCGCCGATTTTACCAAGACGGATGTGAATGAATATCTGAAAAAAACGATTTTGTGGATTATGGCTTCCACTTTCGTCGGTCTTATCATCGCCGCTCTCGTAATTTATTAAGGCGGCCGGCCGCCTTATCTATCGTCGCGGCTGCAAAGCCTTTTCTCTCAGCGGGGCGCATCGTTTTTCTGAAAGCAAAGCACCAACCTTTCTGGAGGTAATAAATTAGATGAACAAAAAAGTAAGGATTGGTATCGATGTCGGAGGTACCTTTACGGACGCCGTCGTAATCGATAACAGCACTTATGAATTGGTTGCAGAACGAAAAATTCCAACGACACACAAAGAAGGCGTCGCCCTCGGTGTGGTGCGAATCATTTCCACACTGATGAAAGAGAATCAGATTGCGCCCGAAGACGTGGTTTTCATCGCGCACGGCACGACCCAGGCCACCAACGCCCTGCTGGAAGGCGACGTCGCGCCGGTCGGAATCATCGGCATGGCGACCGGAATAGACGCCAAAAGGACCAAAAGCGAAACGGAAATCGGCAATATCGAGCTTGCCCCCGGAAAGTACCTGCGCAGCGCCAGCGCGTTTCTGGACAGCAGGTCCCTCACGGATGAAGTCATCGACGCGGCCATCCGCGACCTGCTGGGAAAAGGCGCCAAGGTCTTCGTCGCAAGCGAAGCATTCGGCGTGGATAACCCCGCAGACGAGCTGCGCGTGCAGGAGCGCGTGCAGAAAAAGGGCCTTTACTGCACCGGCGGGCACGAGATCAGCCAGCTTTACGGCCTGAAGATGCGCACCCGCACCGCCGTGGTTAACGCCAGTCTGATTCCCAAGATGATGGAAACGGCCGATATGACCGAGCAGGCCGTGCGGGATACGAAAATCAGGTCCAACCTGATGATCATGCGCTGCGACGGCGGTGTGATGAGCATCGACGAAGTGCGCAAGCGCCCGATTCTGACCATGCTTTCCGGCCTTGCGGCAGGCGTGGCCGGGGCGCTGATGTATGAAAAAATTTCCGACGGGATTTTCTTTGAGACGGGCGGCACCAGCATCGATATCAGCGTAATCAAAAACGGGAAGGTCATGATCAAGTACGCCCAGGTGGGCGGGCACAAAACTTACCTGCAGAGTCTGGACGTCAGGACGCTCGGCGTCGCCGGCGGCAGCATGATCCGGGTGCACGAGAAAAAAATCGCCGACGTAGGTCCGCGCAGCGCCCATATTGCCGGAAAGGAGTACGAGTGCTTTACAAAAGACGGAGCGATCCGCTCCGCCACCCTGCAACTGGTCAGCCCGAAAGAGGGCGATCCGTGCGAATATGCGACGGTGCTGGCGCAGGACGGCCGCGAGTATGCCTTAACGCTGGCGGGAGCGGCGAACCTGCTGGGCTACGTTCCAGAAAACGACTATGCCCGCGGAAACTCGGAATGCACCCGGGCGGCGTGGCAGGCGCTGGGCGACGCCGTCGGATGCAGCGCGGAAGACGCGGCCCGCCAGGTCATGAACCTGGCGCTGGAGAAGCTTTCCGCCGTCGTGACGGAGCTGATTTCCGAATACGACCTGGACCGCAATTTCATCACGCTGGTCGGCGGCGGCGGCAGCGCGGCGGTCTGTGTCCCGGCTCTGGCGGAGAAAATGAGCTTCCACTGGAAAATCGCAAAAAACGCGCCCTATATTTCCGCCATCGGCGTTGCGCTCGCCATGGTGCGGGAGCAGATCGAACGCACCATCGCCAACCCGACGGACGAGGACATCCGCAAAATACGCGCCGACGTGCTGGAGCGCATCGTAAAATCCGGTGCAAAGGAATCGACGGTCGACATTTCCATCGAAATCGACGCGCAGAAGAACATCCTCCGGGCCATCGCCACCGGCGCGACGGAGCTGCGTCAAAAAGACCCCAGTGTCCGGGAGCTGCCAAAGGAAAAGCTGGTCGAAATCGCCGCGGATTCGCTGTCGCTTGAAAAACAGAAAGTCCGCTATCTCTGTTCCGTCGGCAGGTGGTCCCTGTTTGAAGGGACCGCGCAGAAGACCGTGCTCGGCTTTTTCCACAAAAAAGTCCAGAGCCTCGCGGTGGTGGACCGCGAGGGCGTCGTGCGCCTGCGCAAGAGAAACGCCCATTCGCTCCGTTTTCAGAAAGGGCAGTGTGAGACGGCGTTCGGCGCTTTTCTGGACCAGTACACCACCTACTCCGACGCCAACGCGACCATCCCGAAGGTCTTTGTGTTTTATCGGGAAAAAATGCTCGATTTAACCGGCATGCAGACCAAAAAGCAGCTGATGTCCATCTTGAACGTAGAGACGGAAGCCCTGCGGCCGGAAGAAGAAATCCTCGCCGTCGCCTACCACTGAGGAGTTAAAGATGATTGACGATCGCCCGCTTGCGCTGATGGAGCTCTCGAACGACCCTCTGTACGGGAAAATCCCGCGTGAAAGACTTGCTTATTACACGGACGAATCGCTCTCCGCCGGGAAAGCGGCTGCGGCGGCCTGCAGAGGACGCGACATCCGCAGCCTGTACCGGGAAAACGGAATCGAGGTCCGTCGCCGTGACAAAGCGGCCGGACTTTACGGCGTCGTCCTCCGCGGCCAGGCCGTGATGGGCAAGACGGGGTGCCGGGTAGAGCTGTACCGGGACTCCATCCGCGAGCTTGCGGAGCACAGCGGCGGCGGAAAGCTGCCGGCCCTGAGCCCGGAGCGGGCGGAAGAAATCCACCTGGCTCACGAGTTTTATCATTTTTTGGAATACAAAAGAGGCCGGACCATCTCCGAGCAGCTGGAACCTGTCGTTCTCTTCCGGTGTTTCAGCCTGCGGCGCACCGCCCACATCAACCGCTGCAGCGAGGTGGCGGCGCACGCTTTTGCGAAGGCTCTGCTCGGCCTGCCCTGCCTGCCCAATCTTTACGACTACTGCTATCTGATGGACACCGGCCGCCTCAAAGAGAGCGATTTCAAAACGTCCCTTGCAAAAGCGTCTTCCCTGCTCGGGGCGGCCTGAAAAGGAACTCCCGCTCCAGGCTGCCGAAAGTCTGCGCCATCAAAAAAGACAAAGTATCTTTCTCAGATAGTTTTCCTTTCCGCAAAGCAGCCGGCGTCGCATCATGCGGCGCCGGCTGTTTCATTTCTTTCTGTTTTCGCCCTGCTCAGAAGTTTTTTCTGCAGAACTCCTTCAGCTTCTCGCAGCCCGCCTGCTCGTTGACGCCCTCTACGGTGAAGGTCACGGTTTCCCCGGATTTTACGTTCAGGCCCATCACGGCAAAAAGCCGCTTTGCGTCCGCCGATCTTCCATCCGCTGTGGAGAGAGTCACGTTCGAGCCGCACGACTGCGCGCATTTGACCAACAGACCCGCCGGGCGCGCGTGGATGCCTTCCGGGTCACTGACAGTATGTTGAAACGTCTCCAATTGTTTTTGCTCCTTTTATAAGAATCCCGCCGCTCGGGGCGGGACGGTGTTTCACATTGCGATGGAACTCAAAAAGCTGGTGCCGTTCTCCGGCCGGGCCGCATGGAAATATTCGGCGGCGGTCGCCCCCACGTCGGAGAGGGTCTCACGCACTCCGATGCTGCCCTCGCGGATCTTTTTCCCGTAAATCATCAGCGGCACACACTCCCTGGTGTGGTGCGGGTGCCCGATGGTGGGGTCGTTGCCGTGGTCGGCCATCACGACCAGGATATCCTCCGGCTTCATGCGGTCCATCAGCTCCCCTATCAGGGGGTCGGCCGTCCGCAGAACCTTTGCGTATTTTTCCACGTTCTGCTGGTGCCCGGCCAGGTCCGTCTCCTGCACGTTGCAGCAGATGAAGCCGCGCTCCATGCCGTCGGCCGTCTCAATCATCCTGCGCAGGACCTTCGAGGTCTCGACGATGGAGATGCTTTTCCCATACGGATTCTGAATCACGTCGGCCGCCTTGCCCAGCAGGGTGACCGGGATGCCCGCCTTGCCGAGGATGGTGGGGACCTGGACGTTCGGGTCGACACCGTACCCCATGTGGACGCAGTGGTAATCGTTGTTGTAAACCCCGGATTTCGGCGCGTTCACGCCGATATAACCGCCTTCGTGTTCTTCCACGGCGTTCAGGATGTCGTGGATGGTGACGCCCCGGCCGCCGAAGGTGATCACCCGCGGCACCTGCGAGACGGAGCGCACCAGCCGGCCGATTTTCAGCTCCTCGTCAAAACTGATGGCGTCGAGAGCGGCGGTCACGTTGAAAGCCTGTCCCGGGTCGCACTCCACGTTGTCGGCCACGGTCAGCGCATTTTCCACAATCAGCATCCGTTCTTTTTTGCCCTGATAAAACTCCACATGGTAGCCGTGCCCGGTCAGGATTTTGTAAATCCGGTCGATTTTGTTCCGGATTGGCTCGCCGAACGGTTTCTGGGGGCGCGTGCCGACGATTTCCTGATGGCCGAAAAAGGTGTCCGCGCCGCAGTGCATCAGCTTCGCCCTGCCGTATGTCGCGCGGGGGCTGAACTTCATCAGCGGCGTCTCGCGCCCGACGATGTTCATCAGGCCCAGCTTTTCCAGCGTCGGCAGCCGCAGGCCGGGGGTGCGCCCCAGAATATGCAGCCAGGTGTTGGCGCCCGTATCCTGCGGGCGCACCCGGGGGACGTCCTCCATCTGACCGACGCCGAACCCGTCCAGTACGATAATCATGAATTTCTGCAAACTAAAATCATTGCTCCTTTACTTCAGCCTTTGCCCGAGCGGGGAAAAGATGCCCCGGATTGCCGGCCTGCCCGACGCGAGCCCGTCAATCAGCGCCACACTGCTGCGGGTGACGAAAATCTGCGTGCGGAACGCCATCACCACGCTCTGGGAAACTTCCGCCGTGCCGGCCAGCCCGAAATGGTAGTCGATGCTCTCGTCGGCCGGCGGAATCACGTCCAGCAGCCTGCCCTCCCGCGGCGGGCCGACCAGCGCCTGCCGCACATGCGAGCGGCGGTAATGGCCGCCGCCGTAGCAGTAGGCGCGGCCGCCGTAGTTGTGGGAGATTTCGCTCAGGTAGACGACGCACGGAATCTCGGCGCAGTCGGCGACGGCGTGCAGCGGCGTGGTGCCGGAAAGCCCGTGCCCCGGCTCGCCGTGCGTGCCGCCCAGCCGGTGGATCAGCGGGATGCTCGCGCAGCAGGTCGCGCTGGGCATGTTGACTTCTTCGATTGTGACGCCCATGCCGCTCAGAATTTTCTTCGCGGCCTGCAGGGTCGCGGCATTGGGGGTCGGCTCGATGCGCCCCGTCCGCTCGTTGAAGAGGAAACACGGGAAAGAGGTCAGCCCGGCGATGCGGACATGGCCAAGCCCCGCGAGCTTTCGGGCGGCGTCTTCCAGCTCTTCCAGACGGAAGCCGCCGTACTGCCCCGGGTAGAGCACGTCGTCTTTGCCGATCACCCGCAGCATCAGCTTCTGCACAAAGCCGAGGTCCCGGCAGACCTCGTCGATTTCGCGCGCTTTTTCGACGGAATAAACCGTCACATACTGCGGTCTGGCGGAAAGGATGCGCGTGAGCGCGCCCTTCGGTATCTGCACCAGATGGCCCACGTTGCCCAGCGGGACGCCGGCCCGAATCAGCGAAAGCGCCTCCCGGAAATCCACCGCGACGGCGCCGTCGAAGCCGAGCCTCATCAGCCGCCGCGCAATCTCGGGGTTGCGGCCCAGCTGCTTGAGCATGAAATAGAGGCGCACGCCGCTGCGGTCCGCCGCCGCCTTCATCGCGGCGGCGTTTTTCAGCAGGGTGTCCATATCCACCAGGTAGGTGTCCGGCAGAAGCAGGCCTTTCCGGTGCAATTCGGCCGCCGCTTCAATCAGGGCGCCGTTTCGCTCCATCGTTTTCTTTAAAAACATGCTAAGGTTATTTCCTTTCAGTCCAGTTTTTCGCTTTTCGCCTCCGCTACGGCTTCCTTCAGAATCCGCATCACGGTTTCGGCCCCTCCGCGCATCGGGTTAATCCGTATCATCCGCTTTTCCAGCGACGGGTCCTGCTTGCGGAACGTGCCGGAGACGCGGTAAATCATCGGGACAAACTCATATTTGGACTCGCACCCGACCGGGTGCGCCGCAGCCCCGTGGCGCAGGGCGAAATCGAGCACCCGCTCCGCGATGTTTTCCCGGAACTCGACCAGCAGGACCTTGGACTGCGCATTGGCGAGAAAGGCGTCCTTCACCTCGGGGATCTCGCCGGAGCGCAGCCGTTCGACCAGCTCCCGGTTCACCTGGGCCTGGATGGCCAGCGCGACCGGCGCGTAAACCATCCCGCGCAGCACCTCCATCGCCTCGTGGCCCTGCACCTGGCTGCCGCCGGAATAGTTGCAGCGGGCGACGTACTGCACCATTGCCCGTCTGCCGAGCAGGGCGCCGACCCCTTCGGGTCCCAGCAGCTTGAAGCAGGAGAAGCTCGAAAGGTCCGCCCCGCACTGCACGCCGATTTTCGGGACTTTGAGCGCGGCGTAATTGTCGTCCGTGAGGATCTTCACGGAGGGGTTCTGCGACCGGATGGCGGCGATCACCTCCGCGCAGTCGTAGCGGTCGTCGATTTTCTGGCGCGTAAGCTGCACCAGCGCCCCGGTGATATCCGGATTTTCCGACAGCACGCGCCGGACGTCGTCCAGCTCGTTGAAATCGGCGCGGACCAGCTCCGCGTCCATGCTTTCCAGCGAAACCTGCGTGGTCGGGTAAACGGGCGCCCGGTGGACCAGCAGTTTTTTGCCCGACCGGAACAGGGCGGTCAGTCCCCACCGGATCGCGCCGGTGCCGGCGCCGCGGACCAGCACGGCGTCCTCGGCGCCGAACACCTCGGCGAGGACCTGCTCCACCCTGCGGGTGTAGGTCGGTTTGTTCAGTCCCTTGACCACGCCGAGGTCGCCGGTCGAAAGGATCTGGACCCCGTCGAAATGCCGGGTCACGGTATCGACGATTTTAAACTGCAGCGCCCTCGCCTCTTCGAGGGAAAGGGACGGCAAAGGATAGGTCTTCATCAAAAGCTCCTTTCTGCGCCGTAAATGCGGGCCGGGTTGTCGCACAGCATGGCTTTCAGGCAGCGGCCGTCCACGCCGCGTTTCTGCAGGGCGGGCACGAACGTGTCCAGCAGATAGGCATAGCCCGGCCCGCCGTTCGCCTTGTAATGCGACTTGCGGGTGATGTCCATGGACATCACGATTTGGGAAGAGTAGCCCTCCCGGCAAAGCCGGGAAAGCCACTGGGCCCGCAGGGTGTCCGGCTGATACTTGATTTTTCCGATGGTGTCAAACGCGATGTTCACGCCGGCGTCCAGCAGGCGCTTCATATAGTCGAGGTCCCCGCTCAGGTCGATGTGGCTCAGCACGACCCGGCTCAGGTCGACGCCCATGCTCTTGAAAATGGATATCTGCTCAAGGCCCAGGCTTCCCAGAGTCGTATGTGTGACGATGGGGGCGCCGGTTTCCGCGTGGGCGCGGGACGCCGCGCGGAAAACCTTTTCTTCCACCGGCTGAATCGCCCCTTTGCCGGTCCCGATTTCGCCGATCACGGAAGCCTTCACGGAAGTGCCGCCGATTCCGGTCAGGAGCTCGTCTTTCAGAATCTTCGCAAGCTCTTTCTCCTCCAGCCGGTAAACCTCCTCCGGCAGGAACGGCTCTTTGTAATACCCGGTGGAACTCAGGATTTTAAGCCCGGAAGCCGCTGCCACTTTTTCCACATACGGGACGTTCCGGCCCATGCCGCGGTTGGTGACGTCCACCACGGTGCGCACGCCGCGTTCCCACAGACCCCGGTATTCCTCTACGACGCGGCCGAAGTCGTCCACCCGGCAGTCGGGGTCCTTCTTCGGGCCCGAAAGGTCGATGGTGGTATGTTCGTGCGAATACGTGACGGGAAAATCAAGTTTTATCATGAATGCATCCTCTCTGCCGTAATAACAGGCTCAGATATAGGAAGGTTCCCCGAATTCTTCCGGGAAATAAGTCGAAAAGCGGGTAAAATAGGAATGGGCAAGCGAATCCTGCGGAACGCAAAGCGGTTCTGCAAGCCGGAGCATCCCGGCGATTTTCTCCGGCTCCGACCGGCAAATCAGCACGAGACCGCACGCGAGCTCCCCGTTCGGGACCGCAAGGGCGGTCGCCCCCGCCATGTTGACGACGCGGACCAGCCCCTTTCCGCTCCTGCGCTGGCTGGCCGCCGTGCGCTCGTCGAAGTGGCCGAACACCGTGTCGCCGAAGCCCGCGCAGTCGACGGGCCCCTCGCGGGACAGCAGCACGTCGCACCGGCCGAGCTGCCCGCCGAGAAAGCGCAGAAGAGTCCGCCGGTCCGCCGCCAGGTCGGGGTATTGCGCCTCCCGGCAGCGAGCCCCCGGAATCCTGCGCCTCAGCCATTCGCCCATCCCGGCCGGCAGGACGACGCTGGGGCTGCCGGCCGGTTCGGGCAGCTCCAGCGCGCACCGGACGGCACGCTCCAGCTCGGCATATTCCCTGGCCATAAACCCGATGGACGGCGAGAAGCGGATGCCGTCCGTCGAAACCTTTGAGAACTGCGCGACGTACTCTTTTTCTATCAGGGGGCTGATAAACCCGAACAGGTTGACGCTCAGGGCCGGGGCCAGGACCGAGCCGCCGCCGTCCACGCCGATGCCGAGGTCGTTGATTCCAATCAGCACGTTGATGGCCGTCCCGCTGGAGGAACCCGTCATCGGCCGTCCGCTGATCGGGTTTTTCAGGCTGATATCCACGGCCCTGCCGCCGAAGCTCGCGGCGTCCAGCGTATGAAGCTGGTAATTTCCCTTTTCCCGGAGCCTGTTCAACAGGCGGGGCGGAATCTGGGCCCGATTCTTCACACCGGCATAGCGGACGGGCGCGCTGCTTTTCCGCCGGAACGCCTCAATTGCGGAAGGGAACACCCTGTCCACCGAGCGGAAGGGATTTTTGAGCGCCACAAAAGTTTTCTGCGCATACGCGATGACCGTCTCTTCATCTGCCATCTTTTCACAGGTCCTTTCAAAATCAGCTTTCCCCGGACGGCTTCTCTCCACTCGGAGCCGACACGCCTGAAGACGAATATTAGCCTGAAACTCAGGCTAATATCCCATCCGGAAAACCGGCGCGGAAAGTTCCTTTTATTTTGCGACGGTGTACAGGCCCACGCAGTAAAGCACATTGACCAGCAGCCCTGTAAAGATCGCGCCCACAGGCCCGACCGCAAGCTCCACAAGCGGCTTCTTGGCGAACTTGTTCAGCACGTAGAGCCCAATCACCACAAACAGACCGAAGCCGGGCGCAATGGCCTGCGCCGCCATCATGCCGCCGATCAGAAGGGCAATGTCGAGCACGCGGCCCATCGCCGTGCGGATATTGTCGCCGCATTTGCGGACTCCCGGAAAATGGTCGAGGAATTTCGCAATGGCGGTCAGCAGGAAAATTTCAGCCGTAATCACGGCGGCACCCAGCACAAACGCGAGGATGGGGTTGCGAACCAGCAGCCCGACGACGAACACGAAGGTCATGCCGGCCGGGGCATAGACGCCCGTCGTGATTGCGGTGGTCGCCACCAGCGGGATAAAGCCGATTGCCCTGGCCAGAGCCGTCATGGCGGCGTTGAGATTCTGCCCCTTGGCGAGCAGGTTCAGGCTGATGGGGTCGCCGGCCACGATGCCCAGGCTGGTCGCGCAGGCCACCAGGCCGCCCATTACGGCAAGCAGGGGCGTGCTTTTCTTGATTCTCTTGACTTTTTCGCCGAAGACGGCAACCAGCTGCTCGTTGGCGTCGCTTGCGCCCTCTTTGTCCCGCACGGCAAACACAATCAGGAAAATCATGCCGGTCAGCAGAGCCATCCCTTCCTGGTTCAGCGTGATGGTGGAGCTGCCCATCGGGATTTTGCCGTACATCACGACAAGCTGGCGGACCAGCAGCGAAACGCCGGCCGTGAGAAGTCCTTTCTTATAGCCGTACTCCAGCGCCACCGCAACCGCCGGGAAAATGGCGAACGCAACGGTAATCGGGGTGCCGACCTGGCTGAGCCCGTCGATGAAGTTGACGGGGAGCTTTTTGAAAAGCGAGACGATCGTCTGCAGGCCGTAGACAATCCCCACGCCGTAGACGGCGCCCACAATGCCGGAAATTACAACTCCCTTTTTGCTGTTCGGGCAGAAGGTCCCGATAATATCGGTCCCCAGAAGAACGCTGTGAATCAGAATGATGCTGGCTGCGATGGAAACCGGAATCCCATAGCCGATCACCAGACCAAAGCTGATTGCGAAGGCCGTCGCCGCCAGGGCCTTGCGGTCCATCTTGCCTTCCAGGTACTGCGGCACAACCGGCCGGAATCCGTCGTTGAACACGGCGACGCCGGTGTTGGCCAGAATGGAGGCCAAAGCTCCCAGCAGCGCGATTACGACATACTGTAACATAACTTACCAACCTTCCTCAATTATTTTTTGAAGCCGCGCCCCATGCCTTCGGCCTGCCGGCCTTAAAGCGCGTACTTCAGGATGATGGGAACCACCCGGTCGATGTCCTGCGCCGTAAAGCCGAACGCTTTTTTCCCCGACGCGGCATCGGCACGGATTTCGTCTTCTGTCTTGATTTTTCCCGGCATGGAGACGGTGCTGCAGACAGCCATGCCCAGGATGGCGATCGCCATCGCGAGCGCGCCTCCGCCGCCCGTATTGCAGGCGCCGAGGTACAGGTCGGCCTTCCCCTGCTTCAGCGCCATAGCCGCCTCCACGTCGCTTTTGACCTCGACCGACGCTTTGTCCCCGGCGATTTTTTGGGCCAGGGTTGCGATCTTCTGTTTGTCCATCTGGCCGCCAACGACGATTTTCTTCATTGCTTTCCTCCTTCTTTGATTCTCGCCAGCAGAACGCCGACATGGGTGCATATATATTCCGACTCAGCTTCGGGTATCTGAGGCAGAATTCTGCGAATATCCCGGCAGCAGGACGACGCCTGCGCAAAAGTGGGCTCCCGGGTCGCCGCTTCGTAGACCCCGCGGTCCAGCGGAACGACCTTTTCGCCCTTCCGGACGCGCTCCAGCGCCATCGCAAGATGCGTGACGAAGGCGGAGGCGTTTTCTTCCGTAAGGGTGATTCCGTTCTTCTCCCTGAAATATGCGGCGACCTTCAGGACGTCGTCGTACGATTCCTGCGAAATGGTCCCGCTTTTCTTCAAAAGGTCCAGCCTGTTTCTGATATCCATCCCGTACATCTTCCTTTAGTATTTTGGCATGATTTCGTCGGACAGAACGCCCTTCTGGCAGTCCAGCACCTCCCGGCGGTCCAGCATCGTCTTCAGAATCTGGTAGACGAACCCGTTTTCCGAAAGGCAGACGACCACCGCCTCCGTGTCGACGATGTTGAGGCGCCTGTTGTCCAGCGCGCGGTAGGCAAGGTGGTTGGCCGCCAGGTCGATGTCGTCCAGGTTCCAGACCGCGGCGTCGATCTTCTTCATGCGGAGAAACGGCACGATCTGGCTGTAGACAAGCGGAATATATTCTACGTCCTTTTCGCCGAAGAATTCTTTCGTCAGCGTTTTCTGGTCGACGGAAGACGAATCGACGCCGATTTTATACCCCTCGAACCGGTCCGATTCCCGGGCCGGGTCGTCTTCCCGCAGCAGAAGCACGTGCCTGCCCACATAGGTGAATTTTCCGAAATTTTCGACGATTCTGATGTTTTCACCCCGGTCGATGTAATACTGGGCGGTCAGCTGAGAGAGGACCGCAAAGTCGTAGCGCTTTTCCTCCAGCCCCTTCAGGCGGTTGTTCGAGCCGCGCATGAACGCCAGGGCCGCATGCAGACCGTGGCGCTCCAGCGTGGTGTAAATCCCGGTGGCGAGCCCTTCGTATTTTTTCGAGTACGGCAGGGGCATCACGCCGACCATCGTCTTGAAACCCGCGATTTCCAGCAGTTTCAGCCGGTCGATATAGGTGAGGAACGTGCCGAGATGCCCGCGGGAATTCAGCTCGACCGCGCGGTCTTCTTTCAGGAGCTGGAACGCCGCCTGAATCGTGCCGTGCGAGGCTTTCAGCCGGTGCGAAAGCTCGTCGATTGTCGGGATCCTCTCCCCCTCCTTCAAAGGGAAAAAAGCCATCGCGACTTTCTGCGTGATGATTCCGACTTTCTGCATCAATTGATGGTCCATCATCTTTTCGTTCCCTCCCGCGGTTCTGCAGCCGGCATGCAATTTACGATATATCGTATATTCGCCTTCATTATAATCTGCCGTTTTGAAAATTTCCATTCTTAATTTTTACGAATACAAACAAAATAATTGTGCAATATGCCTATATTGTTTGATTGGTTCGCTTCTTTTAAAGCCTTTTTGTAGATTCAAAAATTCAGCACAGACGCCCGCGCCGGGTTTGTTTTATTCTGTAATTTATTATATTTCGTATATTCAATTTCTGAAACCACCTTTTTAGAAATTCCTGGCAGTCCTTACCCGCCCTGGAAGGCGGGGCGGAATTTCGGCCCTTCTGCCCTTTGCAAAAAAAAGGCCGGAATCCGCTTGCAGAGCGTTTTCCGGCACCTTTGCCTTCGGCTGTCCAGTTTTTGAATGGCTTCAGTTTAGCACGGTGTATGGAGAAAGTCAAGCCCTTGTGTTCAAAAAAAGCACGGCTTGTTTTGGGGAAGCGATTTCCGCGCGCGGTCTATTTTACGGCCCCGCGTGAATCCAGACAAGCATTTCGCCGGGGGTGCGGTTGCCCCAGTACGCGTAGGGGATGGCCGTCAGCTTCACTTTTTCATAAACCGGAAGGACGGATTTGTAGAGTTCATTCTCACTCCAATTGGAAGAACTGATTTTTTCCGCCGGGCACCGGATCACCGTCGTCCCGCCGAAAAGTTTCTCGTCGTACTCCGGGGTCAGCCGCGCGGTGCGACTGACCACCGCGGAGCTGAGGTTGGAGAAGTTGTCGGTTTCCTCCAGGCAGAAGACCTCCGGCCCGCGGACGATGGCGACCCTACCGGCGTCGGCGCGGACGGCCGGATTCGCACTGACCAGCTTCGCCGGCATCTCAAAGGAAATCAGGATCTCTTCATTCCTCCATTTTCTCGTCAGGCAGGCGTAGTGGTTGCGCACGGAATACTTTTCCTCACGGCCGTCGACCGCGACGGAATACTGCTCCGCATAGTCTGGGATGCGAAAGCAGAGGGGAAATTCCGCCCCGCCGCTGGCCGACACGGAAAAATGAATCCGCGGGGTTTTCGGGAAATCCGTCCGCATCCGGATTTCTACGCCGCTGTTTTTGATTTTTACGTGCGCCCGGTTCTGAATCCACAGGTTGACGAACAGGCTTTCGCCGTCCGTCGAATAGACGTACTGCCCCAGCGATGCCAGCGTGCGCGCCACGTTGGTCGGGCAGCAGGCGACGTCGAACCACTTCTGGCGGACCGGCTTCACATGGCTCATGGAGGTGTGGTCCAGGCAGGCGTCCGGCCAGACTTCCAGCGGGTTCACATAAAAATAGCGGTCTCCGGAGAGCGAGATTCCGGCACGGACCGTATTGTACAGCGCGCGCTCCACCACGTCGAAGTAGGAGGCGTCGCGGGTGATCTGCCCCATCCGCATCCCGAAAAGCGCCAGCCCGACGGAGGCGCAGGTCTCCGAATAATTGCGGTCGTTCGGCAGGTCGTAGTCCGTCGTGAAGCGCTCCATGCAGGCGGATGCCCCCACGCTCCCGGTAATGTACATCTGCCGGTGGACCATGTCGTCCCAAATAGCTTTGCAGCTGCGCAGGAGTCCTTCGTCCCGGTATTCCGCCGCCAGGTCCGCCATGGCACAGTACAGATAGGTCGCCCGCACCGCGTGCCCCTCGGGTTTGGTCTGCTCCCGCACCGGCCGGTCCGACTGGGAATAGACCGGCGTGTAGCCCCTCAGGTCCCCGAAGAAGTGATGAAAACTCTCCCGCTTCATCTCTTCCAAAAAATAGTTCGGGCTCTGTCCCCTCGCGTCCACAAAATACTTCGCGGTCTCCAGGTATTTTCTGTCGCTCGTCACCCGATAGAGCTTGACCAGCGCCAGCTCGATTTCCTCATGGCCCGGATACCCGTGGATTTGATTTTCACCACTGCCGAAGGTCCTGCAGATCAGGTCGGCGAACCGGCGCATCATATTTAAAAACTTGTCTTTTCCGGTGGCAAGAAAATACGCGACGGCGGCCTCGATGAAGTGCCCGGCCGTGTAAAGCTCGTGGCCTTCCGTGAGGTTTTTCCACCTGTTTTCCGGCTCGACGAGCGTAAAGTACGTGTTCAGGTATCCGTCCGGCTGCTGGGCCCTCCCCAGCAGGTCGATGACCCGGTCCGTCGTTGCTTCCAGCGTTTTGTCCGGGTGCGTTTCCAAACTGTAGGCCACCGCTTCCAGCCATTTGGCCACGTCGGAATCCAGAAAAACGACCCCGCGCCGCTCGTCGGAAAATTCCCCCGCCGCAATTTTAAAATTCCGCAGGCAGCCGCTCGGCGACACGCCGGGAACCCGGTCGTTCAAAATTTTCCACTGGTAGGGAATCACCACTTCCGGGACCAGACGGATATATTTGTCCCAGCAGCCGTCCTGAATCCGAATATTTTTTAAAGGCAAGGAAAACAGCCTGCCGTTGTCCATTAAGATACTTCCTTTCAGGCCTTTTAAATTAATCGTTTAATTAATCTGGCAAAAAATATCCCGTTTGCCTCTTCAGGAATTTAGTATACCATAGGCGTTTTCTTGTTTCAAAGCCTTTTAAAAGAGGATTCTTCAAAGATAAGTCGCGCAAGCTCTCGCTTTCTCCGGTATGCTTTCTTTTATAAAGCATACAAAACTTTTCTGAAGCGTCCACCGTATTTTATCGATTTGATGAAAAATCCGCATGAAAATTCGGAAAAGGCAGGATGTTTTCGTGAAACGGCTTATGCTATAATGAATTGGTAAAAAGCGAGCCCAGAGAGGTGGACCGGATGATAACGATTAAGGAAATTGCAAAGCTGGCGCATGTGACCCCCGCCACGGTCTCCAACGTGCTGAACGGAAAAGGCGGCGCCAGCGAGGCGAAGGCCCGGCAAATCAAAGGCCTGGCCGAAAAGCTCCACTATACCCCGAATACCCTGGCAAAAAGCCTGAAGCGGAGACACTCCAACACCATCGGCATCATCACTGAAGACCTCACGGTCTTCAACACGCCGGAAATCGTGGACGGCATCGAGGCCTTCAGCGAATCCCGCGGTTTTGAAATGATTATGGAGAACATGCGGCTGTTTAAGCGGTACAACAACGATTTTACCGATACGGAAAAGCACAGGCGCCTGCTGGACGAAGCAGTCTTTTCGCTTCTTTCCAAGCAGGTGGAGGGCATTATCTACATCGGCTACCACTGCCGGAAAATCCCGTACCTTCCGCAGAACCTGAGCCTTCCGTTCGTCTACGCGTACTGCTTCGCCTCCGATCCCTCCTACCCTTTCGTGATCTACGACGACGAAAAGGCGGAGTATGACGCCACGTCGCTGCTGATTCAGAACAGCCACCGGAAAATCGGCATCATCTGCGGCCCCTACAGCAGCTTTCACACGCAGGAACGCCTGCGCGGGTTTCAGCGCTGCCTGTTTGAGCACGGCCTTCTTTACGACAACCGCTTCACCTATTTCGGCGACTGGGGCAGAGAATCCGGCTATCGCTTCGGCGGCCGGCTGATGGAAGCGGGCGCGACCGCCATCGTCTCCCAGAACGACATCATGGCGTGCGGAATTTACGATTACTGCGCGGAGCGCGGCCTCCGGGTCGGGAAAGACGTTTCCCTGATCGGGTTCGATAACCGCGAAATCAGCCGGGCGTATCTTCCGCAGCTTTCGACCGTCGAGCCCCCGCTTTCGGATATCGGCCGGATGTCGGCCAAAATCCTGATTGACCGGATCGGCGGGGCTGAAAACGGCCCGATTCACTGCAAAATGCCCTGCCGGCTTATCGAGCGCGGCTCTGTCGCAAAAATATCGGATTCGTGATTTTGTGCCTTTATGCCTGTTCCGTTCTTATTTTCTCAATGATTTTACACAGTTTAACGAAAAGTAAGCAATCCTGCGGAATCAAAAGAAAACAGATGCCTGAGCGACGTAATCTCGTATATCCGCTGGATTTTAAAATTTACTTTTGCCCGGCCCTATGGTATAAGAGAGTTGTGCTAAAGTTTTTAGAAGTTTTCTACAAGTTTGAAGACAGAAGGCCGTCGATTTTTTTATTGCGGATTACTTAAACGTTAAATAAGGCTTTCCCATGCTTCTCTTCAAAAGGCGCATTTGTCCGCCGATTCAGGGTGGATTTCAAATACCTACAATTTAGAGTTTGGGAGGAAATCAAATGAAAAAGAACATTTTGGCTGCATTGCTGTGCGGTGCCGTAATGGTCGCTTCGTTTGCAGGCTGCGCCCAGAAAACCGCCGGGCAGTCTTCGGCGGGGTCATCCGGAAAAGCCGCCGTTTCTGAAGCGGGCGGCGGCTCCAAAAACGTCGTCATTTGGGACTATTTTGAAACGGATGCCCAGAAAGAGATGATGCAGAAGCTGATTTCCGGCTTCAATTCGTCCCAGAAAGAGTACAAGGCGTCGCACGTGTACGTCCCGTTCGCCGATTACCAGAAACAGCTGACGCTGGCCAAGGCGTCCAACCAGTTGCCAGACCTTGTGATTTTGGATGGATGCAGCATGGCCTCGTTTATTTCGATGGGCCTGTTCCAAGATGTTTCCGACGCGGGCATCAAATGGGACGACTATATCGAAGGGCCGATGAAGTCGACCATGATGGATGGGAAGCACTATGGAATTCCGTTTGCGACCAACTGCACAGCCCTTCTTTACAACAAGGACCTGTTTGACAAGGCCAGCGTAAAATACCCGGATGAGAACACCACGTGGGACGAGTTCCACGCGATGGCGAAAAAGCTGACGAAGAACGGCGTCTACGGGTTTGGAAACGCGGCGACGAACACAGACGAAGGGACGTTCCAGTGCCTGCAGTGGATTTATACGGCCGGCGGCAGCTATACCAATGTCAAGGCCGGCGCGGATGCTTTTAAGCTGATGCAGGACATGATCAAGGACGGCTCCTGGGCCAAAGAGGCCGTAAACTGGACACAGTCCGACGTGAACAACAACTTTATGGCCGGCAACCTTGCCATGGAGCAGAACGGCCCGTGGCAGATTCCCGTGATTAAAAAGAGCGCGCCCCAGCTGAAATACGGCGTGACCGTTCTGCCGAAGCGGAACAAGGACGCCAAGCAGGCGACCTCCATCCTCGGCGGAGAAAACATCGGCGTGATTAAAAAGGACAACAGCGACGGCGCGGTCGCGTTTATGAAATACTACGACAAGACCGACGTGATGGTCGAAGCCATGAAGGCGTACGGGTCGTTCCCGCCGAAAACAGAAGCCGCGAAAGATTCCTATTGGACCGGAGACCCGATTCAGGCTGCATTTATCAAGCAGCTTTCGACTTCGATTCCGAGAGGCCCTTCTCCGCAATGGCCGCAGTATTCCACCGCCATCCAGAACGGGGTGCAGCAGGCGATGACCGGCGCCAAAACGCCCCAGCAGGCTGCGGAAGACACTCAGAAAGCCGTGGACGCAATTAAATAAGCGACATAAGGATCCGGCACCTGAAGGGAGCAGTTGCAGAACACAACTGCTCCCTTCCAAATGATAAACGGAAAGGGAGTCCTGGCCTATGAAGAAAAAGACCAAAAAATTAAGGTCCGGCACTTATCTGGGGTTCGCGTTCACCCTGCCGGCACTGGTCTATATGGTCATCTTTATCGGTATTCCGATCATACAAAACATCCTGCTCAGCTTTAAGAACGTCAACGTCTATACCTTCGCCGACGCATCCCAGCAAAAATTCATCGGTTTTCAGAATTACGCGGAACTTTTTGGAGCGCCGGATTCGATTCTGACCAAATCCATCGGAAACACTCTGATTTTTACGGTCGCGTCAATCTTTTTCCAATTTATCATCGGGTTTGCCCTGGCTCTGCTGTTCAATAAAAAATTTCCGGGTTGCAATTTTTTTCGCGGGGCCATTATGGTGTCTTGGCTGCTGCCGGTCACGGTGGCCGGACTTCTGTTTAAATTCATTTTCGCCCGGAGCGGCGGCATCGCAAACCAGATGCTGATGGCGCTGCACTTTATCTCGCAGCCGCTCGAATGGCTGCTCCACCCGGACTCGGCCATGGTCGCCATTGTGATTGCGAATATCTGGATCGGCATTCCGTTCAACATGATGCTGATTTTGACCGGCCTGACGACCGTCCCGGAGGATATTTACGAAAGCGCGAATCTGGACGGTGCAAGCTGGTTCCAGAAGCTGTTCTATATCACGATCCCCATGATAAAGCCCGCCATCATCTCCGTCCTGACGCTCGGCTTCGTCTATACCTTCAAGGTGTTCGACCTGGTCTGGGTGATGACGAAGGGCGGGCCGGTAAATTCCACGGAACTGGTTTCCACCTATGCCTACCGGCTCTCCTTCGAGCAGTTCCTGTTCAGCAAGGGCGCGGCGGCGGCAAACGTTCTGTTTGCCATCCTCCTGTGCGTCGGGATTTTTTACCTGAAAACGATTAACAGCGATGAGGAGATGTAACAATGAAAAGGGAACGGCGGCAAAAAATCATATTTTTTGTGGTTGGCCTGGTAATTTTCATCATTTTTCTGTTTCCGCTGTACTGGATGCTGGTCACGGCCCTGAAAACTCAGGTGGAGATTTTTGAAGTCCCCACGCCGCTCTGGCCCCGCAACCTCACGCTCGAAGCATTCCAGAAACAGCTTTCCGCTTCCAGCGACACGCTGAGGGGGTTTAAAAACAGCCTGATTATTTCAGTGGGGGCCATGCTGATTGCAACGGTGCTGTCCATCCCGGCGGCGTACGGGCTGGCCCGTTTCCGCTTTAAAATGAAAAAGGCTTTTATCCTGACTTTTCTGATTACCCAAATGCTCCCCTCCACACTGGTGCTGACCTCCCTGTATATCGCCTTTTCGGGCATGCAGCTCCTCAACAACTACTTCGCCCCCATTCTGGCGGACGCGACCATCGGGCTTCCATTCTCGGTCATCATCCTGCGCAGTTATTTCGTCTCGATTCCCAAAGAGCTTGACGAGGCAGCGGAAATTGACGGCTGCGGGCCTCTGAATTCTTTTTTCAGAATTATGCTGCCCATCGCCCGCCCCGGCGTAGTTGTGGCCGCCGTTTTCTCCTTCGTCTACGCGTGGGGCGACCTGATTTACGGCCTGACTTTCATGACGGACCCAACCATGCGCCCGATAACCTCCAGTATCTACAATTACGTCCAGCAGTACCAGACCCTATGGAACTCGACCATGGCGTTTGGAATCATCGCCATTTTCCCCGTCATCCTGATTTTCATCTTCATGCAGAAGTACATCGTCAGCGGCCTGACGAACGGCGCCATCAAGGCGTAACGTAAACCCGGCCCGTTTTCACTCCAATTGGAAGATATCGCCAAAATTATTGAGAAAGGGGCTGTGGCAAAACGGCCCGAAAAAAAGTCGGAGCAGCCATCCCGAAAGGGGTTGGCTGCTTCGGCTTTTTGCTTTAGAATGAAGTTGTGAAACGAATTCAAAAGCGCTTCGAGCATAGCAGATTCGAGCGAAAATTTCAACAGTTGACGCTCCCGATGGACATGGAAATGACAATGTTAGAACTTTTTGCAGCTTTTCCTTGATTTTCGGCGGCCGATACGGTATAATAATGAAGTCTTAAATTTTGGACGTTTAGCTCAGCTGGCTAGAGCGTTCGCTTGACGTGCGAAAGGTCACAGGTTCGAGTCCTGTAACGT
>ENA-UOOK01000323-UOOK01000323.1-fermentation-metagenome-genome-assembly--contig:-NODE-323-length-62076-cov-9.904081_pt1 | contig 62076 bp, 56 predicted proteins | sample MGYA00245777_ERZ724023 | MGnify/ENA primary metagenome ERZ724023 (study PRJEB28704, sample SAMN03018312) | fermentation metagenome | biome: anthropogenic terrestrial biome; feature: soil; material... | reverse complement strand
GGGTCATAAAGATGTTCAAGAACATGCCAGAATGTTATGCAGTCAGCTGATCCGGATGGCAGGTGATTTATCTCCTCAGGAGAGATGGCCTTCAGACCGAACTGGTTCTCTGAATATTTCCGGGCAGTCTCACTGATTTCAATTGCGGTTACCTGCCATCCTTTTTTCTTCATGAATGCTGCAAAATAGCCTGTTCCGCTTCCAATGTCAACCAGGTTACCGTTATTCTTTCCTGTAGCCAGGGTTACCATTCGTTGTTTGCGTCGCAGCATGAAGCTCCTTGCCAGATGGTACAGTTTATCCGAAAGGCTCTGCTTTCTGTCGGTATGGGAAATATAGTCTTCCGAAACGTAGTATGCTCCTGACTCCGGTTCAGCAGGAGGATTGGCCGTCCATCCCATGCCGCAGGCATTACATCGCCTGATCAGGTATTCGCTTTTGCTGACCATGTGATCCTTTGCATTAAACAGACCGGCGCTGTCTGCAGATCCGCATGCAAGGCAGGTAAGTTGCCCGGTCATCAGATGCTACTTTTTTTTAGCAGTGGCAGAGCTGCCAGCAGAAGAAACGCCAGAAGTAAAACAGATCCTGCAAGAGAAACTCTGTTGCCAATCCGGTAAGAGTCCGGCTCAAACTTAAAGCTTATAGTATGGCTTCCGGCAGGAAGGGTCATTCCCCTGAGGACATAGTTGGTCCTGAAATGATCGGCCGGTTGGTTATCAATAAACGCCTTCCATCCGTATTTGTAATAGATCTCGGAAAACACCGCCACCCTGTCCGATGAAAGCTCTGCCTTGTATGTCAGCAGGTTGGGCTCATAGGAGGTCATGAATATTGTATCGCCGGGTGTTCCGGCAGATTCGGCAACCCCTGTCAACTCAGCAAACCGCCTGTCAACAACAGCCTCCACTTTCGGATTGATGGTTTTAACTGCCTGCAGTTCAGCATCTGCGTTCTCAACAAGTGTCACCCTGTTTACCAGCCAGGCGTTTCCGGCGGCATGCCTGTTCACCAGGGGAGATGAGCCGGGATCGAGTATAATATACTTGGTGTTAAGCATGTTAAGTGTGCCCAGGCTTCCTGTAACTCCCTCTGCTTCCTCCATTGTCGTTGCCGTTCTCAGATTCGTTATAAGGGAGTTGATGTCGTCTGACAGGCTCGCTTCAATAAGTTCCTGGTATCTCTTCATCTTTGCCCCGCTGTAACCTCCTATGGAATGGTGGTGGTATGATGTGGAAGCGTCATTGAAAACAGACACTGTGAGATTAAGCACCCTGAATTCACCATCATCACTCAGGATGATCTTGTCAGCCTCAGAAGGAGCGAAGGAGTTGGCGGAGGCTCTTTTTGTCTCAAAATTGGAGCTGCCGAGATACCTGGCATCCACCGGCACCTGGTCAATGAGGAAGAGTACCGTCAGGCCCAAAAGTGCATAAGCGGGCCTAAGCTTGTTCTTCAGGTAGAACCATATAATGGTTGCAGCGCCGGCAATGAATACAGCAGATCTGAGGGCATCTGTTCGAATCATCATTTTCCTGTCGGTGGCCATGGCCTCCCTGACCCAGGCTACAGAGTCGGGCAGGGAGATCTCATCAGGTCTCAGGAATGACCCTGCCAGGCCAGGTATCAGGAAGAAGATGAAGCTCAGGCCACCGGTAACCATGGCGGCAATCAGCACTGATCTGGCTGCCTTCTCCCTGTTGACAGTTCCTTCGGATATTTCCCTGAGGGCCAGCACACCCAGAAGCGGTACCAGCACGCCTGCCATAACAAGAGTCATTGACACAGCCCTGAACTTGTCATATCCCGGGAAAAAGTCGATGAAAAGAGTGGTCAGTGGCATGAGGTTCTTGCCCCATGAGAGGAGCAGGGAGAGCAATGCTGCAGTCAGTATCCACCACTTCTCCCGGCCTTTGATCAACATCAGGCCGAGTACGAAAAGGAATAGTACCACCGCACCGAAATATACCGGGCCGCTTGTACTGGGTTGTTTGCCCCAGTAGCTGAACAGCTGTCCCTGTGCCTGCCCCATGTTGTTCTTTCTGAGGGCCCTGACAGTCTCCGAGTTGCTTGTGAAGGGTACCGTTGCACCGCCTCTGAAGTTTGGTATCAGGAAGGTCATCGATTCACCTATCCCGTAGCTCCACTGGGTTATATACTCCGGGTCGAGGCCCTTTTCATTGGTTCCTTCAACCCTGGTGAGTTCACTTTTGCCCCGTGTTGACTCCTTGCTATATTCCCATGTGGAATACAGCGATGCAAAATTGACGCTGAAAGCAATCAGCGCTGCCACCACAAGTGCTCCAAGGGATTTCAGGAAGGATGGGATCATCCTGCTTCTGACGGCATGGATCAGTTCAAATATTCCGAATACAAGCACAATGATTCCTGTGTAGTATGTAATCTGGACATGGTTAGCCATTATCTGAAGAGCCAGGAAGAGGGCAAACAGTGAGGCTCCTGCCAGGAGATTCCTCCTGAAGGAGTAAACCACCGAGCCAATCACGGGAGCCATGTAGGCCATGGCATAGACTTTTGTGTTGTGACCTGCCGAGAGGCTGACAAAGAGATAGGAAGAGAATCCGTATGCGATTGCCCCGGCCATTGCCAGCCAGGGATTGACCCCAAAGAAGAGCAGCATAATGTAGAAACCAAGCATTGAAAGGAAGAGCGCTGCTACAGGTGTTTTGAATGACTTCAGGAAGTTGTCGAGGTGTTTGAACAGGTTCCCCGGGTATTTTACCGAGATCATGTAAGCAGGCATCCCGCTGAACATCGAGTTGGTCCATAGCGGTTCACCTCCGTGTTTCTCGCGGTAATCGCTTATCTCCTTTGAAGATCCCTCATACACCTTGGTGTCATGGGCATTTATCTTCTTCCCCTCCAGTACCGGGAAGAAGTAGGCGAAGGAGACCACGGTGAACAGAAGTACGGCAATAACATGCGGCAGTACTGATTTGAAGCTGTTTGGTTTCATTTGCAGGGTGTTAGTGGGACACATGCCCGGATTTGAATCATACGACAAAAATACACCAACTGATCCTTAATTCAAATGAGTATATTGTTTTACATTTGCCGGGACGGCGAAGCAACATGGGCATAGTTCAGAGGCAGACAATACGCGGGACCGCCTGGTCTTACCTGGGAGCCCTTCTTGGCTTTGTAAATATAATCCTCCTTTCACCAAAGATATTCACTACAGGAGAGATTGGCGTGGTTCAGCTGCTTCTCTCTTTTGCCACGATGCTGGCTCAGTTCTCCAGCCTTGGATTTACAAACGTCATTAACAGGCTGTTTCCTTATTTCCGTGGTGTCCGGGGCAGACATCATGGTTTCCTCGGGCTCGCTGTTGTCATTACTCTGACCGGGTTTATTGCTGCGATGATTTTCCTGAAGTTTTACGCACCTCATTTCGAGCAGGCAAACCTGGAGCGCTCACCTCTTATCTCGAGGTATTCCATCTATCTCCCTGCACTGTTGCTGGTAACACTGCTGTTTAATCTCCTGGATAACTATAATAAGGTTCTGTATGACGCCGTGCTTGGAACTTTTCTCAGAGAGTTTCTCTTCAGGGTGCTGAACCTGGCGCTGATACTGCTGTTCTGGGCTGGATTAATTGATTTTGACAGTTACGTCTTCTGGTATGTAGTCTCCCAGGGGGTGACACTGATAATCATTTTCATCAGGCTGCTGGCAAGAGGGGAGATCTCCCTCAGGCTGGAGCCCGGATTCATAACCCCGCATCTTAAGCGTGAGATAATAATACTGTCGCTGTTTGGAATATTGACGGGCATCAGCACGGTGACTCTGACCACCCTTGACAAGCTCTTTATCAATACCTATCTCGGAGAGGCCGAAGTGGGAATTTACTCGATAGCCTCCTATTTTGCAGTACTGATCACACTGCCGGGCCGGTCAGTATCTAAAATATCAATTCCTTTCCTTGCCGAGTCATGGAAGAAGAACGATCTTGAGAAAATTGATGACATGTATGTGCGCAGCAGCGTGAGCCAGTATGCTGTCGGCCTTCTGATCTTCATCGGTCTGATGGTTAACATTGACAACATATTCCGCCTGTTGCCTGACATCTATTCAAAGAGTGCGGCAGTAATAGTACTCATAAGTTTCGGCAACCTGGTAAGTGGTTCTGCCGGTGTTAACGGCGTAGTGCTCAGCACTTCATCGCTTTACCGGTATCAAACCTGGCTCATGTTCATCCTGATTGGCCTCTTCGTGGGGACGAGTATGATCTTTATCCCCCTGTTCGGGATAACCGGAGCTGCACTTGCATCTATGATCTCGAATATTATCTACAGCATGCTGGGTGTTGTGCTTACCGGTAAAAGGTTTGGCCTCTGGCCATACAGCATGGTGCACCTCAAAATGACCCTTGTGAGTATTGCAGCCCTGGCAGCAGGGTACTTGATGCCGCAAATATCCCTTATTCCTGACATTATTTTAAGAAGTCTGATTGTAACAGTAATATTCACTTCCGGGGTATGGTTCTGGAAGCTCTCGGATGACCTTAACGGGATAGCTGAATCTATAATGGAAAGGTTCAGGCGGAAACGTTAGTCCGTATGCCTGTTCTTAAGTAATCCGGCAGACGTCCTCTGTTGCAGGATCCTGACTGCTAAAGCCTGTCGAGTATGTTTCCAAGCTTCACTGCCAGCGCCCTGCGCGAATACTCGAGGTGATGACCGCTCCGTTTCACCGTTTTTCCCTCTCCAACCCGGAGGATGAACTCCCTGATACCTTCAATATTATCATACCCGAAGATACCCTGATAACCGCAGAGGGCAAGCAGTCTGGCAGCGTCACCGTCTTCAGGTCCAAGCAGGAGGATCGGCTTTTCTGTCGCAAGATATTCGAAGATCTTTCCGGTCAGGATTGATTTGTTTGAGTGGTGATCAGGAATTATGAGCAGCAGCAGGCTGGAACTCATCATATGCCTGATTGCGTCAGGATGTTCGCAGTAACTTATGAACCGGGGACCCTCACCTTCATCACCTGCCGGGAAAAGCGCCCTGACCTCTTCGGGGACAGTACCGACAAATTGAAGTGCCACCCGCTTTCCATCAATATGTATATCCTTAACGGCATCAATGAAGCCCTGAACCGGATAAGCCGGGGAGAGAGTACCGACATATGTTATAGTGAATCTCTCCGGCACTGATGATTTCACTCCCTGGAAATCCTCCTCGTCAAATCCATTGGGCAGGATCTCTGTTTTCTCAGCTACAGTCTCTGCCTTTGCAGCAAAGGCCGATGCCAGGGTCTGCCCAACGGTTATAAGCCTGTCAGCCCTGACAAGTACTCTTTTCTCAAGATTCCTGTCTAGCATCCTGGCCGGCAGCGAAGGCCTGAACATATCATAGTAATAGATGTCAGTCCAGGGATCTCTCAGATCAGCAATCCATTTCAGCCCGTGGAACCGGCGCTTCAGCCTCAGGCCGATGAGTTGGGTGGAGTGAGGCGGACTGGTAGTAATTATGTGGCTGATGTTTTGTGATATAATAAGTTCACAGGCCTTTCGAAAGGCGAACCTGTTCCAGCCTCTGCGGGGATCAGGGATGAAAAAGTTTCCCCGGATGAACCGACTGACAGTGCTTTTAATCCCTTTTTCATTTCCCGATGCAAATCCGGCATGAGGTATTTTAGACTGATCCCTGTTGTAGAGTGCGAAAAAGTTGAGTGCTTTAGTCCTGTGAACCTCGACATCCACAGGAACCTCCCCATACAGAGATTCATCCCTGAATGGATAAGCTGCATAATCGGGGTCGATTGTCAGCACTACCGGGAACCAGCCTGATGAAGGGAGGTATTTGGTGAATTTGAGCCAGCGCTGTACTCCGGCCCCGCCGCTGGGCGGCCAGTAATAGGTAATGATCAGAACCTTTGCCGGCCCGGCTCTCATCTCAAAGCTTTTTCAGTTGTTCCTGCATGCTGACCTTATCAGCGATAATGGATCTGAGCTGCGAAACAGGCACACGCTCCTGCTGCATTGAGTCACGATACCTTATGGTTACTGTTTCATCCTGTACAGTCTGGTAGTCGATAGTGATGCAATACGGCGTGCCTATGGCATCCTGGCGGCGATAGCGCTTTCCTATCGAGTCCTTTTCATCATACTGGCAGTTGAAATCGAACTTCAGGTCACTTATGATCTTCCGTGAAATATCAGGGAGGCCATCCTTGCGCACAAGAGGCATCACCGCCAGCTTCACCGGCGCCAGCACTGCCGGCAGGCGAAGCACCACCCTGCTGTCAGGCGTTCCATCCTCCTTCGTCAGATCCTCTTCGAAGTATGAGGCGGCGATCACCTGGAGGAACATGCGGTCGACACCTATAGAAGTCTCAATAACATATGGTGTATATGATTCATTCATCTCGGGATCGAAATACTGCATCTTCTTGCCGCTGAACTCCTGGTGCTGCCGAAGGTCGAAGTCAGTGCGTGAGTGGATCCCCTCGACCTCCTTGAACCCGAACGGGAACCTGTATTCTATGTCAGCGGCAGCATTGGCGTAGTGTGCCAGCTTGTCATGGTCATGGAAGCGGTAGTTATTCTCACCGAATCCGAGAGCCCTGTGCCATCTCATCCTTGCTTCCTTCCAGTGGCTGAACCACTCAAGCTCGGTTCCGGGTTTGACGAAGAACTGCATCTCCATCTGCTCGAACTCACGCATGCGGAAGATAAACTGACGTGCCACGATCTCATTCCGGAATGCCTTGCCTATCTGGGCAATCCCGAAGGGGAGCTTCATGCGGCCGGTCTTCTGGACGTTGAGGAAGTTTACAAAGATGCCCTGGGCCGTTTCAGGGCGAAGGAAGATCTTCATCGCACCGTCAGATGTTGACCCTATCTCAGTGGCAAACATCAGGTTAAACTGCCTCACCTCGGTCCAGTTACAGGTCCCGGATACGGGGCATACAATACCGCTGTCAACTATTATCTGCCTGAGCTCTGCCAGATCCGGACCTGCCATGGCATCAACAAATCTCTTATGCAGGGCATCATACTTTTCGCGGGTCTCAAGTATACGGGGATTTGTAGACCTGTAAAGCGCCTCGTCAAATTTTTCCCCGAACCTGCTCCTGGCTTTCTCCACCTCCTTTTCTATCTTCTCGCTGAACTTTTCAAGATGCTCTTCGATGAGCACATCAGCCCGGTACCGCTTTTTGCTGTCACGGTTGTCAATCAGCGGGTCATTGAATGCATCAACATGGCCTGATGCTTTCCAGATGGTCGGGTGCATGAAAATCGCGGAGTCAAGCCCCACAATATTTTCGTTCAGGAGAACCATACTGTCCCACCAGTATTTCTTTATATTGTTTTTCAGTTCAACGCCATACTGGCCGTAGTCATAGACAGCACCCAGGCCGTCATAGATTTCACTTGAAGGAAACACATAACCATACTCTTTGCAATGGGCAACGAGTTTCTTGAAAACATCTTCCTGAGCCATACTGATTCTGAGGTTCTTCGTAATAATAACCGGGCAAAAGTATATTAAAATCCGCGGTTTTACAATCACGTTCCATGTCCGGAATCAATTTGTATCTTTGGCTTTCGTTTCTTAAAATACCTGTATGAAAGTTAGGTGTGATTATCTGGTGATCGGATCCGGAATAGCCGGACTCTCATTTGCACTTAAGGCTGCGGCCCACGGAAAGGTGTGCGTGATCACGAAGGCGAAGATGGATGACTGCAGCACCAATTATGCCCAGGGCGGAATAGCTGCCGTAATGTATAAGCCTGACAACTTCGAGAAGCATGTCAGGGACACCATGATTGCCGGTGCGGGATACTGCAATGAAGAGGTGGTGAGGATGGTCGTCAGCGAGGCTCCGGATCGCATCAGGGAGCTCATTGAGATGGGTGTCGATTTTGACAAGAAACCTGACGGCACCCTTGACATGGCAATGGAAGGAGGTCACACTGAGCACAGGATTCTTCATCATAAGGATTCCACCGGTGCTGCCATTGAGAAAGTACTGATTGAGAAGGCACGTGAACACAGGAATATCCGGATTTATGAAGACCATTTCGCTATTGATCTGCTCACCCAGCACAGCCTGGGCGAGTATGTGACCAGGGAGTGGAAGAACATCGAGTGTTACGGGGCATATGTTGCTGACCTGGGAACCAGTAAGGTAAAGACGTTCCTTGCCGGGGTAACGGTGCTGGCCACCGGTGGTTGCGGCAATATCTACATGACCACTACAAATCCCCCGGTTGCCACAGGCGACGGGGTGGCTATGGTGCACAGGGCCAACGGTGTGCTTGAAAACATGGAATTTATCCAGTTCCATCCCACATCACTGTATAATCCAAGGGAGAGACCGTCATTTCTTATCACCGAGGCTCTGAGAGGTTTCGGAGCCGAGTTGCGCAACAGGGCCGGGGAAAAGTTCATGCCGAAATATCATACCCGGGGATCCCTTGCACCGCGCGATGTGGTGGCCAGGGCCATTGACAATGAAATGAAACTGAAGGGAGATGACTTCGAATGGCTCGACTGTACCCACCTTGACAGTGACGAACTCAGGTCCCATTTCCCGCACATCTATCAGAAATGTCTTTCCGAGGGCGTCGACATAACCAGGGATATGATCCCGGTCGTGCCCGCTGCGCACTATTCATGCGGTGGCGTAAGGGTTGACATGAACGGAAGGAGCTCCATTGACAGGCTCTATGCCATAGGAGAGGTTTCTTCTACCGGGCTTCATGGTGCAAACAGACTGGCTTCCAACTCACTCATTGAGGCAGCCGTTTATGCTCACAGGGCAGCTGAGGATGCATCGGCGCGCATCGGCTCACTCACTTATGAAGAAAAGATTCCTGATTGGAACTATCATGGCACCACCCACCTTGAGGAAATGATCCTCGTGACACAGAACTACAGGGAGATGCAGATGATAATGAGCAATTACGTCGGGATCGTGAGATCTGATCTCAGGCTTGCCAGGGCAAAGACAAGGCTCGAAATCATCTACCAGGAAACGGAGGACCTGTTCCGCAGGTCAACCATCTCAAGGGAGTTGATAGAGCTTCGGAACCTTATTGCTGCAGGATACCTGGTAATAAAGATGGCCCAGAACAGGCAGGAGAGCCTGGGACTTCACTACTCGATTGATTACCCTGCAAGACCCGGATCTGAATTTTAAAATACACTATATGGACGTCAATGAAACCATCAACACTACCGGGACCAGGAGTGAGTCCCTCTTTCTGACCGCACCCTTCAGTGGAAAGAACTCATTCTGGAGGTATTGTACAGGAGTAATTGTCCCGTTCCTTGCAGCTAACCTCATAGGTGGCCTGCCATTGGCTGCAGTAATCATAGCAGGTTCCCTCGACGGCTCTGTAATACCTCAGAAAGGCACCATGCCTGATTTTGAAGCCATGGGGATCAGCCTGAATGTGGGATTTGTCCTGAATGTGATACCTTTCCTGGTTGGATTGCTGGCATTCATCCTCCTGGTTAAACCACTGCATAACAGAACTTTCGGGACCGTTGTCAACGGAGGTCGAAGGATCAGGTGGGGCCGGATGATGTTTGCCGCCGTGGCATGGATTGCCGTCTCGGCATTATACCTGATTTATGCTCTGAAAAGTGATCCGGGAAACTTCCGGATCAACAACACCTCAAACTCCCTGATCATTCTTGCATTGCTGGCTTTGATACTGATACCCTTCCAGGCTGCATTCGAGGAGGTCCTTTTCAGGGGTTACCTGATGCAGGGATTTGCCGTCCTGGCACGCAACAGGTGGATCCCGGTACTTTCAACTTCAATCCTGTTCGGACTTATGCACGGTCTGAATCCGGAGGTTATTCAATACGGATTCCTCACAATGATGCCACAGTATATCTTTTTCGGAATTGTCTTCGCGGTTCTGACAATGTTTGATGACGGGATTGAACTGGCAATAGGTGCACACGCAGCAAACAATATATTTCTTTCAGTACTTGTCACCCATGAAGACATGGCCCTTCAAACCCCGGCTTTGTATGAACAGGTACAGATCTATCCCTGGAAGGATTTTGGCGGATTGGTTGTGCAGTCGCTGATTTTTATAACAATAATTGCACTGGTATTTAAATGGAAGGATATCCGCAAGCTCTATGCCCGTATTATTACACCGGCCAGGGAGGTGTCAGATGCCATAGATGCCGGTTGAACGGTCGTATCTGCCATTACCCCATTTTTCCCTGATCTCACCGATAATTGTGCGGATCTCATCCACATCCAGTGAGGTCAGAAGTTTCAGCCTGATTTCCCTGAATCCGGGAAGACCCTTGAAGTAATTTGAAAGATGCCGTCTCATTTCCAGTATGGCAGGTTTTCCTTCCTTGTGTTCAAGTGATTTGTCAAGGTGGAGCAGCGCAAGATCGGCCTTTTCCTCCACTGTGGGCTCGGGAAGTATCTCACCGGTATCAAGGTAATGGCGTATTTCCCTGAAGATCCATGGTCTTCCGAATGTTGCCCTCCCGATCATGATTCCGTCAACCCCGAATCTTTCGAACATCAGTTTCGCCCGTTCGGGCCCGTTGATATCGCCATTGCCAATGACAGGAATTTTCATCCTTGAATTTTTCTTGACCTCGCCGATAAGCGTCCAGTCGGCTTCACCCCGGTAAAGCTGAGCCCGTGTTCGACCGTGGATGGTAAGTCCTGCGATGCCTGCATCCTGTAAACGTTCGGCAACATCAACTATAATACGGCTGTTTTCATCCCAGCCAAGCCTCGTCTTAACCGTTACCGGGATTTTAACTGCCCTGATGATGGCTGAGGTCATCTCAATCATCAGCGGGATATTCTGAAGCATGCCTGCTCCGGCACCGCGGGCTGCAATCTTCCTTACCGGGCATCCGAAGTTGAGGTCAATTACATCAGGATTTGCCTCTTCGGCCCGCAGGGCGGCATCGACCATTGATTCAATCAAATGTCCGTAGAGTTGGATCCCGATAGGCCGCTCATAATCGAAGAGGTCAAGCTTTTTCACGCTGCTGCGGCCGTCCCTGATCAATCCGTCTGATGAGATGAACTCGGTGTACATGAAATCCGCACCGAGCATCTTGCAGACATACCTGAACGAGGGATCTGTGATATCCTCCATGGGAGCGAGGAACAGAGGCTGCTCCCTGAGTATGGTATTTCCGAGTTTCAAGGGGTGATTACTGGTTTTCCTGGTCAGCACTGAAGAGGGTGGGAGACAGATCCTTCCTGATCATCTCATTCCTTCGGAATACATAAACAAGACCGTATTTCTCAGCGCTGGTCCTTTTCTCCTCTTCCGGAAGAGAGGAGAAACTGGCTTCAATCTCGTTCCAGAGGAGTGTTATCAGGTCATCAGCCTCCTGACGCATATCCGAGGTTTTATTAACGCATTCCGATGCCCTCCTGTTAACAGTCTTGCAATGATTTCGCGTCTCAAGGAACTTCTCATACCGTACCTTGACAACCGCAATAGTAGGATTGGTCACAGGGGAATTTCCCTTCCTGATACGGTATTCCTCCCCGTCAATGATCCGCTTGCCCCAGGCAACCAGTTCATTTTCAGTTGCAAGGGAAGGAAGGGTACTGTCATTGGAGGCGATACCGTAGAAAGCCCTTGTTTCGGGTGGCAGCTCACCCCTTGTCACTGCCATGTTCATGACCCTCAGGAAATGGGTAAGGTAAAGCCTTGCCTTACGTGCTGTCTCCTGGTTTGTCTTTGCCTTTTCATTCTGGTTGACAAGCATCTGACGCTGGTGGCTGATGGAATTTTCAAACAATGGCAGGAAAGCCTGGATCCTGACTAGGGTCTTCATTGAGAAAGCAAGCCTGAAAGGAGGTATCTCCTTGCTCATCTCAATGGCTTTTTTAAAGGCTCTCAAACGCGCAGAATCTGTATTGGGCAGGCGGCGGTAAGGCATTAATGGTTGATTTTGATGAAGCTAATATGCGAATATACGTTCTTACACGAATTTGACAATACCCTTCGCAATTAAATATGACTTTAGTAAGGCAAAAAATCCATAGCTCTTGTTACATTAGCGTACTTGTTAATAAAAACAGATTCAGATATGTTCGAAAAAGAAGTTTACATTAAGCGCCGTCAAAGGTTGAAGTCCCTGGTGAATGATGGCATCGCCCTTTTCATTGGCAATGTCGAAGCACCGATGAATTACCCGGACAATACATATCACTGGAGACAGGACAGTGATTTCCTCTATTTTTTCGGTATTGATCTGCCAGGGCTGGCAGGGTTGATTGATTTCAATTCAGGAGATGAGATTATTTTCGGCAACGATTTTACCGTCGACGACATAGTGTGGATGGGTCCTCAGCCGTCTGTTGCCGAACTTGCTTCCCGGGCCGGCATTTTGCATACGTATCCGGTGGACAGACTTTCTGACATTACTCATGATGCCCTCAAGACAGGAAGGGAAATTCATTTTCTTCCGCCTTACCGTGCCGAGACCAAGATGACTCTGGGTGCTCTCCTTAAGGAGAATCCCTGCCAGATGCGCACGAAGGCTTCGGAGAAACTCATCAGGGCTGTTGTTTCATTGAGGTCTATCAAGGAAGATGTTGAGATAGTTGAGATTGAAAAGGCAGCTGACATATCGTGCGAGATGGAGGCAACGGCTATGCGAATGTGCAAGCCCGGAGTAACCGAACAGGAGATATACGGCGTGCTGCAGGGAATAGCCTTCTCGAAGGGTGCCTGCCCCGCATTCCCGATAATACTGAGCATCAACGGGCAGACCCTTCACAACCACGTACATGTAAATGTACTGAAGGAAGGGAGAATGATGGTTACTGACTGCGGTGCAGAGTCAAACATGCACTATTCGGCTGACCTGACCCGTACCACTCCGGTAGGAGGGAAATTCAGCCAGCGTCAGAAGGAGATATATGAGATCGTTCTCAGGGCCAACACCGAATCAATCAAGTTGGCCGGACCGGGAATCTCGAATCGCGACCTGCATCTTAATGCATGGAAGATCATTGCAGCAGGAATGAAGGATCTGGGTTTCATGAAAGGAGATATTGATGAGGCGGTGGCAGCAGGAGCACCAGCTCTCTTCATGCCTCACGGCCTTGGTCATATGATGGGTCTTGATGTACATGATATGGAAAGCCTGGGAGAGAATTATGTGGGCTACAATGATGAGGTGAAGCGCAGCACACAGTTCGGGCTCAGGTCACTCCGTTTTGCGCTGCCGTATAAGCCGGGTCATGTCTTTACTGTTGAGCCGGGAATCTATTTCATCCCTGAACTGGTGGCAAAATGGAAGGGAGAAGGAATAAATAAAGCCTTCATCAATTTTGAGAAGGTCGAGAGCTACCTTGGTTTCGGTGGCATAAGGATAGAGGATGATGTTCTCATCACCCCCACTGGTTCGCGGATGCTGGGCAAAACAGCACCAAAAACGGTTGCGGAGATTGAGGATACATGCAGGTAAAATCCTGCCCCACAACAAAATACGCATCAGGCAAATGTAGCGACAGGTCTCAGACCTGTCGCTGCCTGGCCGGATGAAAAATATGCAATCGGATGAGGTGGCGACGGTTCTCAGACCCGGCGTTACGTGCATGTATGGTCAATATGATCTGTAATATTCCCGGTTCAGTCGTGCAATATTGAACAACTTGATCTGCTTCGGGCACTGTGCTTCGCAGGCGCCGGTGTTTGAACAGTTGCCGAATCCCTGCCTGTCCATCTCCTCAACCATTGCCCTTACTCTCTCTTTGGCCTCAGGCCTGCCCTGGGGCAGCAGTGCATACTGTGATACCCTGGCGGAGACGAACAGCATGGCGGAGGCGTTCTTACATGCCGCCACACAGGCACCACATCCGATACATATTGCGGAGTCAAAAGCCAGGTCACTGCTGTGTTTACGTACAAGATTATTGTTTGCTTCCGGCGCTGCACCGGCCGTCACGGAGATGAATCCGCCTGCCACCTGGATCTTGTCCATTGCGCTGCGGTCAACTATCAGGTCCTTGATTACCGGGAACGGTCTCGCACGCCACGGTTCGATGGTAATGGTCTCACCATCTCTGAAATATCTCATCGAGAGGTGGCAGGTAGTAAGTCCGGGCACCGGACCGTGCGGATAGCCGTTAATGTACATACCGCAGCTGCCGCAGATCCCTTCGCGGCAGTCATGATCAAAAGCCACAGGCTCTTTACCCTCACTTACCAGTCTGCTGTTAAGCAGATCCAGCATTTCAAGAAATGACATGTCAGAGGAGACGCCGTCTAGGTCATATGATGCGAAAGCACCTTTGGTTTTCGCATTCTTTTGCCTCCATATCTTAAGTCTGAGTTTCATATCAGGATAGGTTAACAATTACTATTTATAGCTTCTCTCCTTCAGTTCCACAAACTCGAACTTCAACGGTTCTTTGTTGAGAATGGGCTCATTCTCGCCGTTGTATTCCCATGCAGCCACATATGAGTATTCAGAGTCAATCCTCCTGGCTTCGCCGTCAGGAGTCTGGCTCTCCTCGCGGAAATGGGCTCCGCACGACTCTTTCCTGTTGAGTGCATCGGTAATCATCAGTTCGGCAAGCTCAAGGAAGTCGGCCACGCGGCCAGCCTTTTCGAGCTGCTGGTTAAGGTCATTACCTTCGCCGGTGACTGTAAGGTCACTCCAGAACTCGCTGCGCAGTGCCCTGACCATTTCCTTTGCCTTTTTCAATCCTTCCTCGTTCCGGGTCATACCGCAGAAGTCCCACATTATCTTTCCCAGTCGTTTATGAAAACTGGCTGCTGACTGTTTACCCCTTATGGAGAGAAGCTTTTCCAGGCGCTCCCTGACGCTCTTTTCAGCTTCATCAAACTCGGGTCCGTCGGTGGGTATCCGGGGGATTCTAATCTCCCCTGAAAGGAAGCTGGAAATTGTTACTGGAAGGATGAAGTATCCGTCACCTGCTGCCTGCATCAGTGAGCTGGCTCCCAGCCTGTTGGCTCCGTGGTCAGAGAAGTTTGACTCGCCTATGGCGAACAGACCCGGGATGGTAGTCATCAGTTCATAGTCTACCCAGAGTCCGCCCATTGTATAATGGCCTGCTGGGTATATCTGCATCGGCTCATCATAGGGATTCATTCCGGTGATTGCCTTGTACATATCAAACAGGTTACCGTATTTATTCTCGATCGATTTTTTGCCCTGTTTCTTAATTGCATCCCTGAAATCAAGGTTTACGGCCAGGCCTGTTTTGCCCACGCCGTAACCTGCATCGCACCTCTCCTTGGCGGCCCTCGAGGCTACGTCGCGCGGCACAAGATTGCCGAATGCCGGGTAGCGGCGTTCCAGGTAATAGTCACGTTCCTCTTCGGGTATATCATTTGCGGGCCTCGTGTCTCCCTTCTTCTTGGGGACCCAGATGCGTCCGTCATTCCTGAGCGACTCTGACATCAGGGTCAGCTTGCTCTGGAACTCGTTAAGCTGGGGTATGCTGGTAGGGTGAATCTGTACGAAGCTCGGGTTCGCGAAGGCTGCTCCCTTTTTATATGCCTTCCATGCTGCCGATGCGTTGCTGTTGACAGCCAGGGTAGAGAGGTAATAGACAGTGCCGTAGCCTCCCGTGGCAAGCACCACCGCGTGGGCCGAATGCCGCTCTATCTCACCGGTAATCAGGTTGCGGGTAATGATGCCCCGTGCCTTGCCATCGATCACCACCAGTTCAAGCATATCACGTCTCGGGAACATCTTAACCGTGCCGGCCTTAATCTGCCTGTTCAGTGATGAGTATGCCCCAAGCAGGCACTGCTGCCCGGTTTGCCCCTTGGCGTAGAATGTGCGTGACACCTGCACACCGCCGAATGAGCGGGTATCAAGGGTGCCCCCGTACTCGCGGGCAAAGGGTACTCCAAGAGCGGTATAATGGTCAATTACCTGGTTGCTTACCTCGGCAATCCGGTAGACATTGGCCTCGCGTGCCCTGAAATCACCTCCCTTTATCATGTCATAAAAGAGCCGGTAGACGTTATCACCGTCATTCTTGTAATTCTTGGCGGCATTGATGCCTCCCTGCGCGGCAACGGAGTGCGCCCTGCGCGGTGAGTCCTGATAGCAGAAGACCTTGACATTGTATCCCAGTTCCCCCAGGGAGGAGGCAGCACCTGCTCCGGAGAGCCCGGTACCGATCACGATTATGTCGAGCTTTTTCTTGTTGGCCGGGTTAACAAGCTTTGAGGAGGCCTTGTACCTTGTCCACTTCTCTTCAAGCGGTCCCTCAGGTATCTTTGCGTTGAGAGTTATCATTGTGTTTGGGGTTCTTCGGGTTATTTGAAAAACTGGATGATGAGAGGTATAGCGGCAAATCCTGCCGGGATGAGGATGGCATATATGAGTGAGATGACCCTTATGACGGGTTTCCAGAACTCGTTTGACCAGCCAAGGGTCTGAAATGCCGATTGCAGTGAGTGATAGAGATGAAAACCGAGGATAAGGAAGCAGACCCAGTAGAGAATCACATAACCCCTGATAGCAAATAACTGGTATGCAACTGAATAGAAATTTTCAGGATCTCCTTCGACAATCCCCAGTTTGATAAAATAGAAATTGAAGAAATGGATCACCAGGAATATCAGCACCGCTCCGCCGGTCCAGATGACGAATCTCGAGAATGCAGAGGTTTCAGATTTGTTCCGCACGGCATACCTCACCGGCCTTGAGCGCCAGTTCTGAATCTGAAGGATGATACCGTAAATGATGTGAACCAGGATTGCCAGGAAGAGCACAATTTCCACAACCTTGACAAGCGGGAAGGTAGCCATAAAATGAGCTGCAGTGTTGAACGGCTCCGGATCACTTTTAATAAGCATCAGGTTTATGCCGAGATGGACAGGCAGGAACACCAGCAGGAACAAACCGGCAAGAGCCATCACGAATTTCTTCGAGACAGCCGAGAAGAGGATCTTGTTCATCGGCTTTTTACTTTATTATTTCTGGTTTTGTGAAAAATCGGAGAATTTTATTACTTACCTGTAAATTTAGAAGTTTTTTTCATTAAACAAGTTACAATGAAAAGGAGTACAGAATTCGAAGGGGTAAGGATTTCTTACACAGTGCGTGGCAGCGGAAAGCCCCTAATTCTGCTGCATGGTTATCTTGAAGCCGGAGAGGTATGGGAGCCACTGGTTGAAAGGCTTGAAGGAGATTACCGGATCATCACACCTGACCTGCCGGGTCATGGTGAATCAGGGGTGAAGGGTGAAGTCCATACCATGGAGTTTCTTGCTTCAGCAATGCGTGAAGTGTTAAGGGATGCCGGGGAGAACAGGGTATTGATGATTGGCCACTCACTGGGCGGATATGTTACACTAGCCTTCGTGGAGATGTACCCGGAGCTGCTGTCAGGATATGTGCTCTTTCACTCTCATCCACACGCTGACACACCAGAGGCAGTTGCACGCCGAAACAGGGAAATTGCCGTCGTCAGGGCCGGTAGAAAAAACATCATGTATCCGGGCAATATCTCCATGATGTTCGCGAAGGAAAATCTTAAGACTATGAAGGCACAGCTTGCAAGGTCCGGAAAGATCGCTTCACGGAATCCCGGCGAAGGTATCATTGCAATGCTTAATGGAATGATAGTCAGGCCTTCTCGTCAGTATATCCTTGAAAAGGGTACAATTCCGCTTTTATGGATTCTGGGAAGACACGACCTTTACTTCTCTCCTGAGAAGGCTCAGCGTGACATCGGGTTGCCTCACAATGCCAAGGTCATTATCCTGGAGGATTCAGGCCACCTAGGTTTCATTGAGGAGACTGAAAAATCAGCCTTCCTGTTGAAGGAATTTGCCATCCGGATAAACTGGTGATCTGGATTCAGTTGCTTTCAAGGTAATTGAGGGCTTCCATAAGAGTTTTGTCAATCTCCTGCCAGATTGGATAGAATCCCTTGTTATCAAGGATATTACGTGCAACATAGGCTTTCAGCTGCACTTCAATTATATTTTTTGAAATGCCGATCTGTTCTTTTATTGCCGGGACACCGTTTTGTCCGGCAAAGGCAACGAACTTCGAAAGTAGGTTCTGGTCATCCAGCCATTGGGTAAGTGCCGGCAGGTCATTGAATTTTTTAAGGGTTTCGCGGTTGTCCTCTGTAAATTTGAGGGCATACCTGTAGAGAAGCCCGGAGTTCCTGATAGCGAGGAAATAGTCTGATACCCCGGTTGTATCTATGGGGATAAAAATATCGGGCATGATTCCGCCACCGCCGTAAACTGTCTTGCCTCCCGGGGTAGTGTAGCGCAGTGAATCATCGTGTCTTATTGAGTCAGCCTCCTCAAACTCACCATGCATCAGCCGGTTGCCGAGGTCTTCATAATACTTGTCCACTCCCTGGTCATAGGGTTTCTGGATAGAACGGCCCGTAGGTGTGTAGTAGCGGGCAATGGTCAGTCTCATGCCTGATCCGTCACGAAACATGACAGGCTCCTGAACGAGGCCTTTGCCGAATGAGCGTCTGCCAATGATTGTACCTCTATCGTTGTCCTGCACCGCACCAGCCAGTATCTCGCTGGCTGAGGCACTCCACTCATCAATGAGAATAACAAGCTCTCCTGTCTCGAATTCGCCCTGGGCGGTGGCCTCCATATCCTGGCGCGGGGTCGACTTGCCCATGGTGAAAACGATAAGCTTTCCTTCCGGCAGGAATTCGTCGGCTATCTGGGTTGCAGCATCCATCACGCCTCCCGAGTTTCCCCTGAGGTCGAGGATCAGTTTTCTCATTCCTTTTTCCTTAAGCTCACTGAGTCCCTTCCTGAATTCTTCATGGGTGGTGAGTGCGAAGTTGGATATTTTTATGTAGCCTGCATCATCTGACATCATGTAAGATACATCTACACTATAGATAGGAATCTTGTCGCGGATAATGGTAAACGGCAGGAGTTCATTCGCACCTTTACGCTCAATTTTCAGGTCGACCCTGGTGCCGCGGGGGCCCTTGAGCATCTTGACCACATCCTCATCGGGAATGCTCCTGCCAGCGATAAGTGAGTCATTGACAAAAATTATCTTGTCACCGGGGATGATACCGGCCTTTTCTGATGGTCCTCCGGGTATAGTGCTGATTATCAGTACTGTGTCGGTCAGCATATTGAACGAAACACCTATCCCGTCAAAATTGCCCTGCAAAGGCTCATTTGCCTGCGCGAGGTCAGTAGCAGGGATGTAGACTGAGTGAGGGTCAAGTTTACGGAGCATTACCGGTATTGCCTCCTCGATCAGTGCATTTCGGTTGACTGTATCAACATAATCTGATTCAATAATATCAAGCACCCGGCTCAGCTTGTCATTTGAAGGCGGGAAGTTTGTATACAGCCCGGTCTGGGGGTGAGGCATATAAAAGCCTATCAGTATGCCAATTGCAACAGCAACTCCGATTATCAGCGGAAGGTACGCCTTGTTATATTTCATTTTTCTTTTCTCCGAGGTCAATATAAAGAAGCTCAATGTTTGCCCGTTTCAGAAGCTCGATGCCATCAAGATTGCGGTACTGGTTGCTGTAGACAACCCGCCTGATACCCGACTGTATGATTAGTTTTGCACACTCCATACAGGGTGAGTCGGTGATGTACAGTGTAGCATTCTCGCTTGAGTTGTTTGACCGTGCAACCTTGGTGATGGCATTGGCCTCAGCATGTAAAACGTAAGGTTTGGTAACATTATTCTCATCTTCGCAGACATTTTCAAATCCGGCCGGAGTACCATTATACCCGTCGGAAATAATCATCTTGTCTTTGACTATCAGTGCGCCCACCTTTCGCCTCTGGCAATAGGAGTTTTCAGACCAAACGGCGGCCATCCGCAGGTAACGCCTGTCAAACTGATCCTGTTTTTCCCCGTAGGGATGAATGGCATCCTTTTTTGTTTTTATTTGGGGTCGGACCATGCTATAATAAAGATTATCATTGTTTTGCCTTATGATTTACGGCAATTTTAATGCTTAAAATAATATTACTGCCTTAAAATATTCAGTTTAAGAAAATTAATATTCGGCAAAAGTATTAATATTTTGTCACGTTATGGAGACCGGTTGAATGGGTCAGTCAATTATTATTTCCCCTTGAAGGTACAGTAAGGCATATCCTGATATAAGCGTTCTGTCATCATGTAAGGCACATTCCAGGTAGCCGCCGCGGGCTGACAGCTGTCTGGCTTTCAGGGATTGTTTGCCGAGCCGGGCTGACCAATATGGAGTAAGGGTGGTGTGAGCCGATCCTGTGACGGGGTCTTCATCTATCCCGATCTGTGGACAGAAGAATCTGGAAACAAAATCCGTGGTGTCACCCGGGGCGGTAACTATAACACCCCTGCTTTCCGTCTGCGCCAGTTTTCTGAAGTCAGGCTTCATTTGCCGTATATCGGGCTCACTTTTGTAAATGAGCATATAGTCACTCCTTCCGAGATATGATTCGACCGGAACGGCACCAAGGCTTTCGCTGATAAATGAAGGTAATTCGCATTTCGCCGGATGATCAACGGGGAAATCCAGCTCGAGGAGATCGCCTCTTTTCCTGATGGTGAGATGACCCATCACCCTGGAGCGGAAAATTACTGTTTCGCTTTGCGGTTCAAGAATATTCAAAACCACAAAAGCCGAAGCAAGGGTTGCATGGCCGCACAGGTCAACTTCCTCCATAGGCGTGAACCACCTTATCAGCCACTCATCCTTTCCGCGGGTGATGAATGCAGTTTCAGACAGGTTGTTTTCCATTGCTATCTTCTGCATTGTTTCCTTGTTGACCGGTTCGGTAAGGATACAAACAGCAGCCGGATTCCCGGTGAATGGTCCGTGGGTGAAGGCATCAACCTGGTAGATTGGTATATTTTTCATTACCGGATTCAATTTACTCATCCAAAGGTATCACTGTTTGGCCGAAAAAAGTCTCCGGATTTCAGAGGATTATTATATTAGTACTATGATCGAGATTCCTGACACAGGCAAGGGCACCCATATCATAAGGCTGACGCCTGCCAGGTGCAATATATGGGCTGTTACGCGAAACAGCAGGACAATAATTGTTGACACGGGTATCTCCTTTGACCGTAGCCGGATAGAGAATGCACTGGAGCGAAAAGGACTGATTCCCGAGGCGGTGATCCTCACCCATACTCATTTTGACCATGCAGGCAACGCAGCCTGGCTGCAGGCGGAGTACGGTGCCGAGGTGGTGGTGCAGGAGGCCGAGAGCGAAATGCTTGCTTCAGGGGACATGCCGATACCAAAGGGGACCTATACCTTCACCCGCGGCCTGGTTAGTATAGGAAAAAAAATGGGCCCGGTCTTCAGGTATGACCCGTGCGTTGCAGAACATGTCTTTGCCGATCAGTTTGACCTGAACCGTTTCGGAATTAATGGGTTTATTATACATACACCGGGGCATTCACCGGGCGGGGCAACAGTGGTGATTGATGATGAGATAGCCATTGCCGGTGACTCGGTAATCGGAACTATGCCCGGCTCACCGTTTCCCCCCTTTGCAGATGATGTTCCGTTGCTTATCAGCAGCTGGAGGAAGATCATCGACACCGGCTGCAGATCCTTCCTTCCCGGACACGGCAAACCGGTCAGCAGGGAGGAGATGATTATTGAATACAACAAAAGAAAATAAAGATGACCGGAAGATATATCATTGCCATCCTCACCTGGTTATCTGGCCTCAATTTGTAAAGGCCACATGCCGGCTCCTGAAGATTTTTCCGGGATAGTGTGGCAGTTTCACACAGGGTGTGAAGTTACGTGTTATTTGTGCCTGCCATTCACAGTTTGAGCTTGATATTCATTCTGGCAAGGATCGCCGTAAGCCCGGCCATCAGTAACGCCCAGGCAATGGAGCCGATAATAACCACCACTGGTTCAGATGATTGCTTGTAGAACAGTACAGAAATTGCTGACATCCATATTGCGTGGTAAAGGATATCAGGGGCCAGGTAGGTGGTCAGTGAATGCTTCCCTGCAGGCCTGACAAAACCCGCCCATCCGGTCAGCCCCCTGACATCGGCAAGCCAGTAGATGGCAGCAAAGACAAGGAAGCTGATGCCACTGCAGATCATCCCCCAGCTGGGCGTAGCCATGATCTTTGAGATTATGAACCATTTCCTCAGAAAGAATCCCATGGCGAGGGATACTGCTCCCAACGTAATGAGCATCAGCAGGATTTTCATATTTTCCGATTCCTTCATCTTCCTGATAAGTACTCCGGCAAGCATGCCGGTAAGCACTATCAGTGGAACATTACCCTGTATGAGTATTCCCAGGGTCGGCCTCAGTGGATCGAGGAAGCCAAGAACTCCGGACTGATCAAGGATATTGATCACCAGGAAGAAGATGACAGCAACCGCGGTCCATACCACTGAATCCCGGAATGCCACATAAATCATCGAAGCAGCGAGATAACCCCATCCTATGAGGCCAAGAATGCCCCACCAGCCGGTTATCATCCAGCCCGGGTTCTCGGTTGTACCCGACCGGAAAATTATTACCAGGAAGATCAATGTTGCAATGCCGGCAGCCCGCATTATCATGAAAAGCAGTTTGTGTTTCCCTTCCGGGTAATCATTCCATACCAGGAAGACCGATATATACATGAGCAGTGCCCAGAGGTTCCTGTCAATGCCGGTGGTTTCAGGATTGACTCTTCCGGAGTTCAGCATAAGGACCCCTATGATCAGGAGGCTGACAGTACGAATTGCTATGTGAAGAAGTATTCCGGATACCGGTTTGTTCTTTTTTATCCTGCCTGAGATGGCGAATGGTATTGCCATTCCCACGATGAACAGGAATCCCGGAAAAACCCAGTCTGCGAGCCCCATGCCGTCGTAGTCCGCCTTCATATGCCCGAGCCAGGCAGGTGCCACTTTCATGTTCAGGTCATTGACAAAGAGCATGAGCAGGAGGGTCAGTCCCCGCATGATATCAACAGAGGCAATTCTGGCTCTCTTTTCCATATTGTCTATAGTATCCTGATTTAGAATTTAAGCCTGCTTCACTACGGTGAAATCCAGGCAGGGCACATGGCTCATAATTTGCTCCTTACACCTGTTACGGATCCTTTGTAAAACTGGCCTTTTTTATACAGCAGCATATTTCCTGACTGCCCGAACCCTATTCCTGTATCGATGCCAATGACTTTATTTCCAAAAAGGACTATGATGTTCTTTCGCGGAGTGTGTCCTACTACTATATGTGCTTTGCCATAGAAACCCAGAATGGAATCCAGGCTTGAAATGTCCGGAGCTGTATCTTCGAGGTATCCCCTGTACCACACCGGACCATCATTTCCGCTCAGCAGTTTTAATTCTTTATCTTCAGGAAGAGAATTTATGTCCTTACCGACGATGCGGTCATGAAAGGCCTGATTGACTTCTTTGATTTTCAGCTCCTTTCTGACCAGTTCAGGTGATACTCCTGCATGAACGAACAGGATATCATTTATTGTGATCATTACCGGCTTCGATCGCAGCCACATACCCAGAACCGAATTCTCTGAATAGAGGGCTGGATAGGGTAATCCGGTAATAGCTTCGACTTTGGTGTATTTTTCATTAATATATCTCAGGTCACCGGCAAGAACCATCAGTTCATGATTGCCAAGTATGAAATGGACCCTCCCGCCGCTCTTTATCGCCTGTTTTTCAAGTTTGAAGAGATGCCAGAGAATTTCTGTCACCCTGTCACCCCTGTCAAATGCATCGCCGAGAAACACCAGGTGCCCCTTGCCGAACTTCCAGTTCAGCTCTTTATCTATGATTCCATTTGACAGCAGGTGGTCAAGGTAAGTATCATAATAGCCATGCACATCACTTATAACAGCAATACTGTCAATGCCTTTGTAATTCTGACGGTAATTGGGCCTCGTTCCGTACACCCTGGTAAGTTCCCGGTAGTTGAGTGAAAGATCAGCGGGAAGCATTGTCTCATCAGTGACGCCGGGCAACAAAATTCCTTTACGGAGCTCGCCGTTTTCAACCCATATTACCCTGAGAGTGTCATCCGTCAGGAAATAATAAGGGCCATCATTGATCAGGGTATCCCTTTCTCCTGAAGGAGCAGCTGTCAGGTTCACTGAGAGAATCAGAAAAAGAAATAGGGTCATGAGACAATTTTTCATTTCTGGTTGTACTAATTTCAAATCCAATTTATTAAGGCAATCTGCAGAAAAAATACTTTCCTGCAAGATAATACTTCTCCACGGACATTATCCTGAAAGGCTGATCCCGTTTGCAAGCTGAAAGTATCATGCAACTGAGGTACAGGATCAGACAAATTCATGATTTGTCAGGTAAGACAATTCAAGCATACCCGGGTAAAATCCGAACGGCTGTTAATGATCCGGGTCCTTCCTTAATAATATTTGACTTGAGGCGCTTAATTACATATATTTACTATTTATAGCAGAAAACAGGGTTTAATCCGGCGACTTTAGTAATCATTACAACAATCAAAGGCCATGTCAACTAATTTTCTCAGTCTTGACAATCCGGTATTCTGGTCCATTATGGAGAGGTTTGCACTGAACCTGGTTTTTCTTTTCCTGCTGTTAAGGGTTGTTTATTACAGGTTTACAAGAAAGGAAAATTACCTGTTCGGGTTTTTCCTGATGGGAATCGTAATCTTCTTTATTGGAGCAATGCTGAAGATTGTTGCCATGGAGTTTCAGATGGCAATAGGATTGTTCGCGATATTTACCATACTAAATCTCAGGACTATAAGTTTTGATGTAAAGAATATGGCATATCTTTTCGCAGTAATTGCCATTTCTGTCCTTAACGCCCTCGATCTCAGGGGGAAATTCCCTTTCATGGGGGTTGTAATTTTCAATATCATGATTATAGCTTCTGCATTTATTCTTGAGTGTCTGCTTACCAGGAAGAAAAAGTACAGTACCCACCCGATCATTTACGATAACCTGGAAATGCTGAAGTCACATAACAAAGAGGCTTTGATCGCCAATGTCGCCGAAATGACCGGGCTCGATGTCAAAAAAGTCAAGATCCAAAGTGTCAATTATAAGGAGAGGACTGCCGTTCTGGATATCTATTACAGGGACTGATTATCGCAATTCCTTGCAGTTCTCGAGCAGGTAGTCGATCAGACTGTCGAGGTTTCTTGGTTTTTCAAGCTGATCGAAAAACTTATCCATGAAAGTAATGATATCTCTTTTATCAGCCTTGCTCAGGTAAGGGAATTCAGTGATTACAGAGTAAAGCTCCTCCTTCTTTTCCCGGAGCGCCATCAGTTCTCCCTGATAGACCTCCCTGGTCCGGCAGATGCCTGAAAACATGCGATCGCGATTGGTTTCTATCCCTAATCCCGGCGGAGGAATGGCATATTCGGCATTTACCACTCCTGTCAGATCAAAATCGAATGGAACCGGTATGCCCAAACGACTAAGTTCAGGATTTACTGATGTGAAGACTGAAATATTATGCTGTCCGGGTACAGACCAGTCCCAATTTGACACCATGTAATTGAAGATCGCGAGCCTGTCTATCATGGCCGGAAACATATGGGTCTGTGACAGGGTTTTTGTTTTTACCTCAACCATATTTAGTCTTTCTTCAAGAAGCCTTTCCGGTTCGAGGAGTATTCCATATTGCGTGACCGTTTTCCGTTTATTTTCCGAGTCAATCAAATCAAGGCTTATCAATCTGGCCCTGAAGCTGGTATCAGTAAGAACATTGTACAGTTTGTAAACAAGGTATTCTCTTATGACATAGTTGCCGTATAATGATCCTTGCTGGCATTGGTTGACCAGCTTGATGTTCTTTATCCTGCCTGAATCAGATACTTCGTAAAGAGGTTTCTTGAAGGTGATTCGTGTCGGAGGATATTTGCATCTTTCGAAACGTGATTGACCGCGATATTTAAGTGTTACCTTTCTTTCAAGCTCGTCAGTCTCGCTGAAGTGCAGTGTCATAATCCCTTCAACGGACTGGTCTCTTTCTGCCTTTTTCAAGAATTTCACGACATCAAAGCGCAGTGAAACTTTGAGCAGATCTTCCTCTTCAAACAACGATAAATATCTTTCCGGAGGCTTCTGATCCTGGACCTCAGTTCTGTTTGTATCAATCCGGTCTTTCTGATTCTGGCCGGTGGAATCAACCGGGCTCACCAGGCTTTTCACAGTAGTGTCATTCTGACCGTTGGACTGCAAAACAGAAAAAACAAATAAAAGAACCAAACTGAAATACAGGTTATGACCAGCATTGTTCCTTTTGGAATTGATCCCGGTCTTCATTTTATTCTGTATTTGAATAACATTATAGAAGCAGGGTTTGTTCTGCCTTCATTTGAAATAAGCATATCCCCGTTGTCAAGGAATGAAATGCCTTCAGGCATACTGAAAAGATCCGGTCGGAGCTCTTCAATATATGTTATGGTTCCGTCATCATCAAAGACAAATAACATTCGGTTAACAGCTGAAATAACATAATACATGTTTGTTATCGGATGTATTCCAAAGTCAGATACCATGAGACTGATTATCTTTTCTTCTTCCCGGTCTTTGATGTGATTTTCTGAAGCGTACCTGGTTACCCCAGGCAGATCAAACTCCAATACCTCTTTTACAGAATCCCTGGCTGCCTGCAGATCAAGTGCGTAAACAGGATGTTTATTTTCATCTCCGGGACCTTGTCCGGGATTGTTTTTGGGAACGATCAGCAGCCTGTGATTTCGCCTGTCGTAACAGAGCCCTTCATAATTTGCTGACAGGCCGGCCGTGGAGGCGAGTTGTTGCGTAAAAACTGATGATCTGTCAATTCGGGTTTCGAAAAGAGTGCCATCGCTTCTTAATACATAATATGAACCTGCGACAGATGCTATTCCCTCATAATCACCGGGATAGTGAAAAATAAAATGATCCTTTATCTCATTTTTCACCATGTCGAAAATGAATACTATTCCATTTTCGTCCTGAACGCAGGATAAATTAGATGAATCGATTACTGTAATTCCCGATATTTCAAGAAGAACCGGGGGGAGATAAATTGTCTTATCCGGATTGGATAAATCATATCCGATGGGATTTGATTTTCTGATGTCAGTTGAAGTGTTGCCCCTTTCAGTTGGATGGCCGCAGCTGAAAATGTTCAGGCATGAAAAAATGAGAAAGAGTGAATTGGATTCAATCCATGACATCTGTAAGGCAATTTGTTTGTATATCAAAGTTAAGTTACAGATATGCCAAAGTCAACTGATTGTCAGTATCCAGGTAAATACTGGGTTCTGACGGCTCAGACATGACAAAAAAGTCTGTAAATGTCTTTTGAGATCAACCTGCATATGTCCGGTCCCCAAGATAAAACACTCTCCAAACAAATCCGAAAGTATACGTAAAATGGTTCCCAGTGCTGATTCCCTCCTTATATCAGGCTCCCCGCAGAGCCCGGTTAATATCTGTAAAACCTGCTAAATATCACATAAATAATATTAAATAATATGTATATATTAGCAGATAATCATAAATATGTAAACGAGAGAACTTGAATTTTTATAATTATCAGGTCAGAATGAATATCAGCAATATTCATTGTCCGGTTCTGTTTATTTTGATTGTCACAGCCATTGGATGGAACTCAGCATGTACTCATTCTGCGGATATTTCTGATCTGCCCGAAGTCTGCTTTGAAAAGGAAGTATTGCCGGTATTTCAAAACAGTTGTGCTATTGCTGGTTGCCATGACGGTAATGGAGAATCAGATCTTGTGCTTAATAATTATCTGGATATAAGTCATGCGGTAATTCCCGGGCGTCCTTTTGACAGTGAGGTTTACAAAGCCATAATCGCAACCCGGGGAGAGAACAAAATGCCTCCGGATCAGCCTCTCTCCCTTGAAAATAGGACAATTATCAGACTCTGGATTGAACAGGGAGCGCTTCTTACTATCTGTCCTGATCCTGATGGAAATGGCGGGAATCCTTACATAAATCCCCGGGCCTGTTTCACGCGGGATATTCTTCCTGTACTTGTATCCCGCTGTGCCTCTGCCGGTTGTCATGATGCTGTCACTCATGCAGAGGGTTATATTTTCACCAGCTATTCCACATCCATGATTGCTGTCGTTCCCGGTAACCCGGGTGAAAGCAAGTTGTATGAGGTAATTACCAAAACTTCAGGTGAAAACATGATGCCACCTGCCGGGAGCGCCCAGCTTACTCTTGCCGAGAAAGACTCAATCCGGAAATGGATCAGCTACGGAGCACTTAATGAAGAGTGCGGTGAAGTTTGTGATACTATTAATACTGTTACATTTTCCGGAACCATCTGGCCGGTTATCCGGACCTCGTGCCTGGGATGCCATTCCGGGGTATCTCCATCTGGTAATACTGATCTCGGATCATACGCCACTATCTCCGTGCCGGCTTCAAACGGCTTGCTGATTCAATCGCTCCGGGGTGCAGGAGTGCCCAGGATGCCTCCTGCGGGTGTTTTTTCAGTATGCAGGATCAGGCAGTTCGAAATATGGGTTAGTAATGGCTTTCCGAACAATTAAAAACGGCTCCGTCATGAAAAAATGCCTGTGGCTGGTTGTAATCACCGTACTGCTTTTCCTGCTTGCAGGCTCATGTTATTACGACACCGAAGAAGCTCTCTATCCAACACTGAATTCAGGTTGTGACACAACAGGGGTGACATTCAGCGGAAAGATTTCATCCATGCTCGCCAACAATTGCCTTTCATGCCATTCGAATACAACTGCAACAGGTGCCGGAAACGGAATCCGTCTTGAAAATTATGCCGATGTAAAAAGCAGGGCCACGGATATTGCGGGATCAATAAAACATGCCGGCGCCTATTCACCCATGCCTAAGAATGGAGGAAAACTTAATGGTTGTCTGATTAACCAGTTTGATATCTGGATACGCACTGGAATGCCGGAGAACTGACCGTGAAACTTAAAGAACATACTATGAGGAGATTACCTGTCCTTCTTCTTCTTTTGATGGTCGCGGGTGGACTGTATGCCCAGGATGACCTGATGGACCTGTTGGACCAGGATTCCGTCCCCGAAATAAACTTTACCACGGCAACTTTTAAATCGACCAGGATAATGAACGGGCATTCGAATGAGAGGATGCCACACGGACAACTTGATTTCAGGATCTCCCACAGGTTCGGTCTGTTAAACTCAGGACCTTACGAATTCTTCGGCCTGGATCAGTCCAATATTCATTTCGGTTTTGATTACGGATTCACTGACTGGTTGATGCTGGGGATCGGGAGAGGCACATATGAAAAGACTTTTGATGCATTTGCAAAGGTTACCTGTCTGAGGCAATCATCCGGAGCCAGGGTAATGCCGGTATCAGTCTCAATACTGTCATCTGTGGCTCTGAAGTCTGTCAGATGGAGTGACCCTGAACGGGAAAACTACTTTTCGTCAAGGCTGTCATATGTAGGGCAGGTATTGATTGCGCGCAAAATAAGTCAGGGATTGTCGGTTCAGATTACTCCTTCGTATGTGCACCGTAACCTGGTGCCTACGGAGCTTGATCCGAATGACCTGTTCGCTGTCGGAGCCGGGGGAAGGATCAAACTTACCCGGAGAATCAGCTTTAATGCTGAGTACTATTACCTTGCAAATCCAGGAGCCGGAGGGAGCCAGAAAATCTACAATCCGTTGTCCCTTGGCTTTGATATAGAGACCGGAGGTCATGTTTTTCAGCTCATATTTACCAATTCACTAGCCATGATCGAGAAGGGGTTTATTGGAGAGACAACCGGAAACTGGCTTAAGGGGGATGTTCATTTCGGATTCAATATTTCAAGAGTATTCACACTGAAAGAATAATAAATAGCAACATGAAACGAGTTGCCCTTATAATAATTATTATGCTGCAGGCTCTGTCCCTTGGAGCCCAGAAATACATGACCAGGAATGGTTATATCGGATTTTATTCACATACGGCACTTGAAGATATCAAGGCAGATAATAACCAGGTTGCTAGTATCCTTGATATTGCCACCGGGGGTATCGTCTTCCAGGTCCTGATAAAATCCTTCCATTTTGAAAAGGCACTTATGGAAGAACATTTCAATGAGAATTATCTTGAATCGGAAAAGTATCCGAAATCAACTTTTAACGGTAAGATAACGAACCTGTCCGAAATAGATTTTTTAAAAAACGGGACTTATGATGTCACTGTTGAAGGTGACCTGACAATTCACGGGGTTACAAATAAAGTAAGTGCAAAGGGCTCACTGGATGTCAGGTCAGATGGCATCAATGCAAGTTCCAGGTTCACTCTGGTCCCTGAGGATTACAAAATAGAAATCCCCGGGATAGTTAGAAACAACATTGCCAGATCGATGGAAATGACTGTTACCATGAAGTATGAACCAATGACTGTCAAATGATTGGCTGGTCTGGCAGACAGGGAGATAGTAAGATGGCACAATTACATGAAATCGATGAATACATTTAAATTGAAAAAAGCGCATAAGATTGCGCTTTGGCTGGTATTCTTCCTAGTAATCGGAGGGATTCTGGCTGGCCTGTATATGTACAACCTGCAAGATAAGGATCTGCAAAAGGTCAAGCCTGATTTTATAATGACTGCCACAGAGCTTCAGAAGGCATTTGAGACTGATGAGACTGCTGCGGGCCAGAAATATATAAACAAGATAATAGAAGTTTCGGGGGAAGTAGAATCTGTTAAAGAAGGAGAAACCCAGACTCTTGTTATTACACTTAAGACTGAAAACTCTCTATCTGCGGTGAGTTGCACCATGCAGGCTGAATCTGTCACACAGGAATTCACAGCGGGTGATCAGGTTTCACTCAGAGGCCAATGTTCCGGATTTCTGATGGATGTATTAATGAATAATTGCACCGTAATACAAGAAACTGACTGAGGCGGCAAGCCTATCATCCGCGATAGCTTCCGGGTGACCCGGTCGCCATTCAATGCAACAGAATCAGAATAATATTCAATTGACTACAATTGTTGCTGTCATCGTAGGATGAGGAGTACAATGATAGGGGTAAGTACCTGCAGTCGGGAACTGCCGGCTATAAATACTGTTGCTGGTAAGGCTTCCACTGTCAAATAATCCGTTATCACTTGTAACAGTATGAATAACTGCATCTTTATTTGTCCAGGTAATTGTTGTTCCTGCACTTACTGTAATGCTTGAAGGTCCAAAAGCCATTCCCTTAATCCATACCTCGTTTGCTCCGGGTGTATCGTTACCACCGTTATTATTTCCGTCACCGTTCATTGGGTCCTCTGCTTTGGAACAACTATTTGTTATACCAATAATAGCAAGGGAAAGGACGATGCCAATGAAATTCCTGCTTTTATAACCAACCATTTTTTTCATGATAAGGCTTTATTAATTGTCCGGAGAAAGAACAATTCTGCAGTGGTTAAGTTCATGTAAATGATTTAATTTCAGGTACGAAGCCAATACCCCCCCCAATAAAAAAACCTCTTAACATCTGTTGGTTAAGAGGCTTCTGAAGTACCCGGAGCCGGGATCGAACCGGCACAGCATCGCTGCCACTGGTGTTTGAGACCAGCGCGTCTACCAATTCCGCCATCCGGGCATAATCATAATAAATCTGGTTCTTTATGTTATTGTTGTTCGACCAATATTTTCTTTACTCATCTCATCCGGCTGGCGGAATTGCCTCCCCTGCGTTCCGGCTGTTCGCTGAAAACACCCGCCGGGTGTTTTTGACACTCACCCCTGCCATCCGGGCATCTGCCAGTCTGCAATCAGCAGTCTGCAGTCAGCAGTCTGCAATCATTCAGACTGGCTGGGTGCGAAAATAAAACAATTTTCTGAATCTCCCGCTATTGCATCATGACTTCACGATTTGCCAGCTGGCGGATGCGGGATTGGTTCTCCTCCCGGGCAGGAGCCCCAGATTCCCTTTTACCTGATCTTTAATATCTCAACCTTCCTGAATTCCACTGGATGGGATTCAGACTGCAGGGCTATGTAGCCCTCCTTCAGAGGGGTCCCCTGCGGCAAGGTGAATCCTTCCGGCAGATCGCCTCCTACCTGCGGCCCGGAATAGGTCAGAACCGTGTCACCATCGACAATATGATGAATGATGCTGTCTGCAAAAACTACCAGCTCTGCTGTCACCCATTCGTCATCATAGAAGAATTTTGAGGAAGAGGAGGTGCAGTGCTCTGTTATCAACGCGTTATCTATAACAATATGCGTGTGCGGCGTGCATACGTTCATTGTGGGTGTTTCACGGTCAGCAGTGCTTCCCAGAAACTGTACCTCCACCGATACCGGCCAGTCCTGGTTCAGCCCGATTGTTGCCGGATCCTGGCAGTGAAACATGATGCCGCTGTTGCGGAATCCCCATGAGGGACCGCCCGGGACCTGATCACCGGTGAAACGGTATTCAACACGCAGTTTATATGAAGAAAACGGCTCCTTATAATAGATGTGGCCGAATTCATACCTGAAGGTGTCATACTCTGCATATGAGACCTTCATGACACCATCTTCAACCACGAAGGTATTTTTGTAGTTTTCTCCTATGGGTGATCCCTTGATCTTGATGATCCAGCCGTCGAGGTTCTGGCCATTGAAGAGAGAGATCCAATGTTCCTTCTCTTTTGGGGCACAGGAGGACAACATCAGGGTGATTGTGGTAAAGATCAGGAGCTTATTAATCATTTGATTTACAATGCTTAATGGTCTACGGCCAATATTACACATCAACATCTTGTTATACAACGCTTAATGGCCTACGGCCAATATTACACATCAACATCTTGTTATACAATGCTTAATGGCCTACGGCCAATATTACACAGCAACATTTTGTTATACAATGCTTAATGGCCTACGGCCAATATTACACTCACAATCTTGTTATACATTTCTTAATTGCCTACGGCAAATGAACTACTGCCTTTTGTTAACTGACTCAATGATAGCCTGTTCAATCCCGTCGGCATCATACCCGCACTCATGCCACAGCTCCTGCTGTGAGCCGTGCTCTACAAAGTAATCAGGTATACCCATGCGCCTTACCTCGACTGCATAGCCGTGATCAGCTGCAAACTCGAGCACGGCGGTGCCAAAGCCCCCCTTGATCATGGCATCCTCAACTGTGATGATTTTCCTGAACCGCTTCATGACGCTGTGCAGTGCCTCCTCATCAAGCGGATTGGCGAAACGCATATCGTAGTGGAATACTGAGATACCTTTTGCACGTAGCCGCCCGGCAGCTTCAACCACAAAATTCCCCGGATGCCCAAGGCTAAGCACAGCAATGTCAGATCCCTCGCTGATTAGCCGGGCGCGTCCTACCGGTATCTCCTCAAAAGGCTGGCGCCAGTCGCATATCACCCCCGTCCCGCGAGGGTAACGGATACTGAAGGGCCCCTTAATGCTGTCAAGCTGGGCGGTGTACATCATGTTACGCAGTTCAACCTCATCCATGGGTGCTGAAGTGATCATCCCCGGGATGTTACGCATAAAGCTGATGTCAAAGAAACCGTGATGCGTTGCACCGTCAGTTCCGACGAGTCCTCCGCGGTCCATGCAGAATATTACCTTAAGTCCCTGGATAGCAACATCATGCACTACCTGGTCATAGGCTCGCTGCATGAATGATGAGTAGATATTGCAGTAGGGGAGAAGTCCGTTCGCAGCCAGTCCGGCCGAGAATGTGACAGCATGCTGCTCACAAATCCCAACATCAAATGCCCTGTCAGGCATCTCCTTCATCATTATGTTGAGTGAACATCCCGAGGGCATTGCAGGGGTTATTCCCACTATCTTTTCATTCTGCCGGGCCAGTTCCACTATTGTATGACCGAAAACCTCCTGGTATAACGGATGTTTGGAACACTGTTCCGGTCTTATCAGCTCACCCGTACATTTGTCAAATTTACCGGGTGCATGAAAAATCGTCTGCAGTTCTTCAGCTTTAGGGAATCCCTTACCTTTCACCGTGACACAGTGGAGCAGCTTTGGCCCGGGAATGGTCTTCATATCTTCCAGAACCCTGGTCAGATGCATGACGTCATGTCCGTCAATTGGACCGAAGTATCTGAATTTCAGTGCTTCAAACATGTTGCTTTGCTCAAGGACAGTACCCTTGATGCCGCTCTCGAGCTGTGCAGCCAGTATCCTGGCCCTGTTACCAACCCTCTTGTAGCGGCCGAGCAGGCGCCATATCCTATCCTTGAACCTGTTGTAAGTCCTGCTTGTGGTGATATCAAGCAGGTACTCCTTCAGAGCTCCCACACTGGCGTCAATTGAGATATTATTGTCGTTCAGGATGACCAGCAGGTCAGCTTTCTGATTACCGGCGTTATTCAGGCCCTCGAAAGCCAGCCCGGCCTGGAGTGCCCCGTCACCGATCACCGCCACCACCTTCCGTATCTCGCCCTTGGCCTGAGCTGCAACTGCCATACCCAGAGCTGCAGAGATCGATGTGGAGGAATGTCCCACGCCGAAGGCATCATATTCACTCTCTGACATTCGAGGGAAACCGCTGATACCCTTGTATTTCCTGTTTGTATGGAACTGTTCCTTCCTGCCTGTAAGTATTTTATGTCCGTAGGCCTGGTGACCCACATCCCAGACAATCTTGTCATATGGGGTGTTGTAGACATAATGAAGTGCGACGGTTAGTTCCACCACCCCAAGGCTTGCCCCGAAGTGACCGGGATTACTGCTGACCTCATCAATGATGTACTGCCTGAGCTCATTACTGAGCTTTACCAGGTCAAGCCTGTCAAGCTTCCTGAGGTCGTCAGGAGTATTTATCATGTCTAACAGTCGTTCTGATGATGACATTGATTCGGGTTGTCAAGTACCGGGTCAAAGATACTTATATTTTACTTTTTCCCGAATCTGGGATATATGTGGTAAAAGCATTCCTGGTTCCATCTGCTGGAGAGATGAATGGCCTCCTTAATGATCTGGATCAGTTCGTTATCCGCCACATGTCCGGTACTGGTGGTAAATTTTAAATGTTGTTAATTATTCATCCTGCAATCAGGGGCAGCATTCCCTATTTATTGTTTAATTCGCAACGGATGTACAGTAAAACTCAGCATGTTTATGAAAGTACCAAGAATTCTGTTGCCGTTACTTCTGCTGGCTCTCACCGCGGTCTCCTGCGTTACGGGTAAGAGATATAACACCCTCACTGACAGGAATCTGCTGCTGATGTCAGAGCGTGATTCGCTCAAGGCGGAAAACATCTGGCTGACGATGTCGAACCGTGAGCTTACGACGAAGTCGATGCAGCTCGCCGGAGATACCGAAAGGCTTACGAAGGAAGTGGATGAAGCACGGACGGAGCTTGCACAGTCAAGGGATGATGTCAATCGGCTCTCCACGAGGTATGATGAGTTGCAGAGAGCCCAGGCCGAGCTGGTTGCCGGGAAAGCACAGGAGACCCAGAGGCTGCTTGCCGAGTTACGACAGGCGCAGACGGAACTTCAGCAACGTGAGGACCTGATGCGTGATCTCGAGATGAACCTTGACACCAAGAAGGCTACCCTTGAAGAGCTCACCTACGAGCTGGAAAAGCGTAATACACGGCTGGCTGAGCTTGAGAAAATGCTTGATGCACAGCAGAAAGCCGTGAAGACACTGAAGGACAAGGTGTCTGAAGCCCTCTTCGGGTTCGAGAACAACGGACTGACGGTCACAATGAAAAACGGCCAGGTATACGTTTCAATGGATGACAAGCTGCTGTTCAAAACCGGCAGTTATGAAATTGACGCCAACGGTCGCGCGGCACTGCGCAAGCTCGGGGCACTGCTTGAGAAGAATACTGATGTGACAATCACCATTGAGGGGCATACTGATGATGTACCCTACAGGGCTGCTCCGGGGCAGCAGATCCTTGACAACTGGGACCTGAGCGTCAAAAGGGCTACAACTGTTGTCAGGGTTCTGACCCAGGATACACACATCAATCCGAAGAGATTTGTCGCCTCAGGACGAAGCGAATACATCCCGGTTGATCCGGCAAAAACGCCCGATGCCCGCCAGAAAAACAGGAGAACGGAGATAATCCTGACACCTGACCTGACGGCGCTTTACCGTATTCTTGAGAGTTATTAATACCGGCGCCCGGATCACGCCCGCATGACGGGAGAACAGTTCCGGGGTGCTTTGGACTGAAGCATGGCAGGAGGATTATTCATTAAACTCGCCCAGGCGTACTTTAAGCTTCTCCAACGCTGCAACCAGGTCATCCTCAGGCTTGAGGAAGTCAAAATCTTTCCAGAATCCCGGATCATAACCATTGATGGTGAGCGAAAAGACTGAATAAGCCGGTGCGAGCTCCTCATGGTCAAACCTGGCAACATTCACGGTGCGATGCTCAGTGACAGCGAGCTCAAAAAAGACATTGAACCGGCTGCTGAACACTTTATTCCTACCCCTGGCCAGGAATCCGAGGTCGCCACGGACATGTGACAGGTAGTACCTACCGTCAACATTCCTGTAACGGGTCCGGTACCTGACATATTCCGGCTTCATAGAATAATCCTTCGGAAGCCTGCTGATGAACGACTCTCCGGTCTGGTCCACATAGCGTGGATTGACCTCGAATTCGGCGAGCATCAGGCTGTAATCATCAACATTGATATAGATATCGCCCTGCATCAGGGCTTCGGTGATCCACTCCTTCTGTTTGAATGAGATAACGAATGCCGTCTGACCATCAATTGTAACTATATCAGTAAGATGATATTCGTAGGAGTTAAATGATTGAGGATCAAGGAAATCAAAGAGATGCCTCATTCCGTCGAGGGAAAGTGTGGCGCTGAGACCCGCCTTGAGCCTTACTGCAAGGGTGTCCTTTGCCTCGAGGCTTTCAATCTTGCGGCTGCGGATCACCTTGATCTGATCATTCTGAAGAGACCTTGAGTAGGGGCTTTTGTAGATCCTCAGCACTGCTTCGGAATATATCTGTGGTTCCTTTTTGCGGTAGACCCCTTCGCGATAGAATCCGGTGAGTATGGCCGCAGTAGTCCCATAATTTGAGGCCACGGATGAGACTGTCCTTCTCAGAATGACCTGCGGATCCTGAGCCCTGATGATAATCTCAGGTATAGGGATGTAGTCCCTGTCCATGGTGATTGTCATCACGTTTCCCGGGAGGCTCCGTACAGGGAGCAGCCTGTTGACATAACCCACATATGAGACTGTCAGGGTGTCATTAAGGTTTTCCTCGCTTATCCTGAGGATGAAGTCGCCGTTGTAATTTGTCACTGTCCCTTTTCCGCGGTGGCTGATACCGATTGTAGCGAAGGGCAAAGGTTCAGATGTTTCTGCGTCCACAATTTTACCACCGATTGAGAGGAAGACCGGGAGCGAATCAGCAGGCGGGTCCGGCCTGGGAGGAAGGGCTGTCTCACGGTACAGGATTATGTGTCTCCCCTGTATGAGGTAATGTATGGCGGTATCACCTGCCACAGAGTCAAGGATCACCCTGACCGGCATCTCGCCGCCTGCCGGGGTGAAAGTCCTGTTTGCATTTATTATCTGGGTGTCATATGTAAAGAGATAACCGGTGAGCCTGCTGATCTCACCCAGCGCCCTGGATGCCTTGATGCTGTTTCCCGGCAGCCTGAAAGTCCTGTCGAGGATGCTCTCCTGCGGGTATGAAGGCAGTGAGAGCACCAGCAGGCCGGCAATCAGGGCCGCCTGTATCTTCCGTGATCTGTTTGGCCCCATCAGTTCCTTTTGACTCTGTCAGCGGAACAGGATGTAAGTAGTTCCCTCCCTGACAGAGCGAAGGTTAAAGGTAGTGCAAATCAGTTTAACAATGGTATCCTGAGGCTGCTGTTCGAAGGGTGAGGTGAGTCTGAAGTCATTTATCTCAGGGTCAGCAACCTTTATCTCAATGTTGTAAGCCCGTTTCAGGTCTTCAAAGACCACTTCCAGGCGCTCGCCGTCATAGGTGAGCATACCGGTGTGCCATGCGAGGTAGTTAACGTTTGTATTACGTTCCTGAGTGGCATTGCTCCCTGACACCTTTCCGATATATTCAGGTTCAAGGGTCAGGCTGCCTGATCCGTCCACATTTGTCACCATCACTTTCCCGGTAGCGACATAAACCTCCACCTCGTTACTGGCATTTTCTGTGATTACGTTGAACGAAGTGCCAAGTACCCGGATGTTTGCCTTTCCGGCATCGATAATGAAGGGATGTTCTTCATCGCGTGCGATGTCAAAGAAAGCTTCCCCTTTCAGAGATACCCTGCGTGTCCCGCTCCTGAAGTTCTTCGGGTAGGTGAGGCTGCTGTTCCGGTTAAGGAAGATAGTGCTTCCGTCAGAGAGGAGCACCTCTATATTCTTCTGGTCAGAGTCTGAAGTCAGTGTGATTTTCTGAGGGGCCGCCACCTCAAAGAGGAGCCATCCCGCACCTGCAACTATGAGTACCATTGCAGCAATTCTTGCAAAAGTTGTAAGGAACGGTGTCCTTTTAACGGGCAGGGGCATCACAGATGCTTCAGCCGCCTCAATCCTGCCATTCAGTTTTTCCCATGCTTTGTCAACATCAACAGGTTCCTCTCCTGAATGTTTCAGGTCATTCCATTTTTTCATTATATCTGCTTCTTCACTGGCCAGTATGCGGGCCTTTTCACCATCACCGTTCTCCTCTCCGGAAAGCCATGAGGCTGCACCGGCCCATTCCCGGTCATTCCATTTTTCTGTTTCATCTAACTTCTTCATCACTCTGCAAGTGCTTTTCTGAACTCTTTAAGTGCCTTTCCCATGTCTGCCTCTACTGTTTTGAGCGAGACGGCAAGCTTGTCAGCTATTTCATTGTATTTCAAACCTTCGAACCGGTTCATCCGGAATATCAGCCTGCATCTTTCGGGCAGCCTCTCGAGCACCCTTGTCACTCTGGCCTGTAGCTCATGATAATATATAGCATCGGTCACCGGTTCGGCAGTCACCTCAGCCGCTGCCAGCACTTCGCCGGCGTGACGGCTGACTACCTTCTGATGTTCCAGGTAATGCAGTGCCCTGTTGTGTACTGATCTGTAAAGATAACCGTTCAAAGAGCTTTCAATTCTGAGGCCCTGCCTGTCCTGCCACAGCCTGAAGAAGAGTTCCTGTACTATTTCTTCCGAGGCATCGTGGTCCCTGATAAGGTTTTTTGCATAGCGCACCAGTGATGCATAGGAGGATCGGAACAGCTTCTCAAACTCCTGTTTGTCTCCCTGTCTGATCCTTCCTATGATTTCACTGTCGCTGAACATCAGCAGTATCCCCCCGTTTTACTCTGTCCTGTCGCTGAATTTAACCTTCCTGCTGAGCTTTCGTATGGCTGCCTCGATGCTCTGGTCAGGCTCAATCACGTTGTAGTCACCCCAGAAATCAGGGTCAGCAAAGGCTGCAACTTCCTCCGTGAAGAAGTCTGTTGGTTTCATCCTCTCCTTATTCGAGAACTTCACAACATCCTCTTCGGTACGGTCAGTGATGGCAAGCTCTGACATTGTTATATAGTTGGTATTGAATAGTTTCTTTTTCCAGTCAACCTTGAACTTAACCTCAGCCCTGGAATGGGTGAAATACCATTTTCCACCCTGTTCACGGAACCGGACCATATAGGAGGTCAGTTCAGGAGTCACCTGCATGCCAATGGGTTTCTTCCTGATGAACATCGAGGCCGCAAGCTCCTTGTTTTCAAGGTTGAATGAGAACTCGGCCTGTGCCACTGCATAGGTTTCGATGTCAATGAAAAGACGACCCTGGTAGAGAGGTGTGGTAATTGAAGGCTTCTGGTAGAAGTTGATGACATAGTTGGTACGGTCATCTATCATGGCGATATTTGAAAGCTCCAGGTCATACTGGCTGAGGGCTTCCCTGGTGAGGAACGTTTCGGGGTTCTTCACAACGTCAAGATAGAGGGTGGTGGTAGGTCCGCCCTGCAGTTTGAAGAGTACGGTATCCATCTTTTCCACGTCATTACTCTTCCTTCCCTTGTAAATTCTGACGGCATCATACCTGAGGCTATTATGGTATGGAGCCTTGAACACTTCAACCAGGGCTTCTCCGATTGAGATATAGGAGCGGTTCTTGCGTATGGTCTCCCGGTAGAAGCCAGTCATGTCATTGGCAACGGCAGGGTAATTCTGGTCAAAGCGGCTGATGACCTGTTCTATTATTTCTTCGGGCACAAGAGGTTTTACAATTACTTCCTTGATGGGAATCAGGGCGGTCTCAAGGCTGATAACGTTGCGTTGTCCGTTGGTTTTCATCTCTTCAATCGCCATCACCCTGTTCTTGTAGCCTATAAAGGAGAACTCAAGTTTGCCGGTCTCACTGCCGGTGAGTTTCAGTGTAAATTCTCCGTCAAGGTTGGTTACTGTCGAGACATTGCTTCCCTGTACGGCTATGCCGGCAAATACCAGGGGCTGGTTTGTCTCGGCGTCAACAACCCTTCCGCGGATAGTTGTCACCTGCTGGGGCCTCTCCCTATTTGATTTTACCGGTGCAGCCGATACTGTCATGTCACCTGCGGTCAGAAAGAGGAGCAGTGCCGAAGCAATTGCTGTAAAAAGGATTTTCGTTTTCATGGTCTTTTTATTTTTTTGTTCTTAATCCGGATCATTGTTCCATAGTAATGACCGGAATTGGACCCTCTTCCCTATACATTGACAGGAAAAAATTGTTCATTTGCCTTTGCCATGGCAACTACATTCCTGAATGCAAGTTACTCTGTTTTCTCTTACGCTGCAAAGAGGTATGGCGGCATTCGTGCCAACCCGCCGCTGCCGCCGGCAATCAGCGTTGAGCTCAGCAGCGTTTGCAACCTGGCCTGCCCTGAGTGTGTCACCGGCATCGGCCTTACCAGGAGAGTGAACAGTTTTATTAATTATGATCTCGCTGAAGAGATTGCCGCTCAATCAAGGGGGCGGGTTCTGTCAGCATGGCTCAGTTACCAGGGAGAACCCATGATGCACTCTGAATTCTTCCGGGTAACAGGCCTCTTTGCCGGAATGAACCCGGTGATTTCAACCAACGGCCATTACCTGGGCAGGGAAAATTGCAGAAAGCTTGCAGATTCACCGCTTAAAAGAATAATCATCTCCTGGGACGGTGCCACCCCGTCTGCTTACAATATCTACAGAAAGGGGGGTGATCACAGCATCGTCACGGAAGGTATCCGGAGGCTGGCATCCATTGTGAAAGAGAGGAGATCAAAACTGGAAATCATTATTCAGTTCCTTGTTCACAGGGGCAATGAGCATGAAACGGGTGCAGCCTCTGCCTTTGCAAGATCTGTTGGCGCAGGCTTCCGGGTAAAGAGCATGCAGGTGCTTGATCCGTCAGAAGCCGGGAAGTGGGCCCCGTCAGATCCGCGATGGTCACGCTACCTGAAAGGTGAAGACGGTGGCTGGCGGGCTGAAGAGTCATCAGCAAAAGGATGCCTGCGGATGTGGACCTCGACGGTAATAACCACCGACGGGGATGTGATACCCTGCTGCTACGACAAAAATATCCGGCATGTGATGGGAACCCTTGGGCAGCAGACCCTCAGCCAGATCTGGAGAGGCGAGAGGTATAGTTCATTCAGGGAGAGGGTGATGCGTAACCGCAGGCAGGTAGATATCTGTAAAAGTTGCCCGGAAGGGAAAAGACTGTTTTTTTAAAATGGACGGCAGAATGCTTATTGTCAGGTGCCATTCAATTTGTAATTTTAAGCAAATCAAACCGGAAGTCATATGAAGATCCTGAAAATCGCACTTATTATCGTTGCCGTCATCCTGGCGGTTGTTCTGCTGGCCGGGGTAATAGTTGTACCCGCCCTTCGTAAGTCGGGCCTTCCCGAGCTTAACGGAGAAAAGAGAATTGCAGGCCTTACGGCCGAAGTGAAGGTCATACGCGATGAACGTGGTGTACCTCATATCTATGCCTCCAATGAGCATGACCTTTATTATATTACAGGATACATCACTGCACAGGAGAGGCTATGGCAGATGGATATGGTAAGACATGCCACCCAGGGCCGGCTGTCTGAGCTGTTCAAGAGAGACATGTTTGACACTGATATCTTCCTGCGTTCCCTGGGGATGCCGGAGAAGTCGCAACTGGTGCTGGATAAAGGTGATCCCGCTATACTGGCAACACTTCAGGCATATGCTGACGGAGTAAACGCCTGGATCGCCCAGTGCGGGAAGAAACTTCCCCCTGAGTTCAGGATACTGGGCTACGATCCGGAACCGTGGACCATGATAGACATTACTAACATAATTGGATTCATTGGCTGGGATCTTGCCTCGTCAAACCTCTCGACCGAAATCAGCAATTATAAACTCGGCCGGAAGCTGGGTGCTGAAAAAGCTGCAGAACTAATTGCTGACTGGAATATGGTTGATGAGGTTGTCTTTCCTGATTTTAAACTGGATGACAAGCTTACAGGCAAGGCGCTTGAAGCAATCAGCTCCATGGAGAAGCTTGAGGAGCTTGGCATAGTCACACTGTCAGGAAGCAATAACTGGGCTGTATCAGGAAACAGAAGCGAGACCGGAAAGCCCATCCTTTCAAATGATATGCACTTAGGGTTCAACGTGCCGGGGTTCTGGATGCAGGTACACCAGGTCATCCCGGGCAAGCTGAACGTAACCGGCGTGATCTTTCCCGGTGAACCGTTTATAATTGCCGGACACAATGACAGAATTGCATGGGGAATGACCAACCTGAGCGTCGATGACATCGACCTCTTCGTTGAGACGGTTGATACGACCGGCAACAACTATCTGTACAATGGTGAATGGTTTCCCTTCCGTGATGTGGAACACACACTGAAGATGACGGATGACTCAGCACAGACGAGAGTGATCAGATACACACATCACGGTCCGGTCATCTCTGGCATGCAGAAGATCGATGACGCAGTGCTCTCGATGTGCTGGAGCGGTTATGATTACAGTGACGAGATAAAAGCCGTTTACCTTCTCAACAGGGCCGGCAACTGGGATGAGTTCAGGACAGCCCTCAGTCATTTCAGGGCAATCAGCCAGAACTTTGCTTATGCTGATGTTGATGGCAATATAGGACTCAATACAGGAGGCGGAGTGCCTGTCAGAAAGGGGACAGGCCTCCTTCCGAGAAGGGGTGATACCGGAGAGTATGAATGGAAAGGCTATGTGCCGTTTGAGCTCCTGCCCTCATCATTCAATCCTGATGAAGGATTTATCTCATCAGCCAATCAGAGGACGGTGGACAGAAATTATCCATTCTACATCAGCGGTGAGTTCTCAATGCCATACCGCATAATGCGGATAAGGGAGATGGCTGCCAGGGAGCAGATGCTTGGAATAGAGGACTTTAAACAAATGATCACCGACAATCACTCAGCCTATGCGATGATGCTTACCCCTTTCATACTGAAGGGAGCAGAGGCTCTCAGCGCTCCCGGCGAAACGGAAAAGAAAGCAATTGAGGAGCTGAAGGGGTGGAACTATGCTATGGACGCCTCACTTGTTGCCCCCACACTTTTTGAATTCATTCGTATGGAGATGGCACGTCAGCTCCTGGGTGATGAGCTGGATGAGCTCTATGGAGCAGCCCTGGGAAGGCAGCATGACTTTTATATCTACAGCCTGATGAAGGAGGGGCCGGATGAATGGGTCGACAATGTTGACACACCTGAAAAAGAGAGCCTGGAGACCATCATTGCCCGGAGCATAAGTGCAGCGCTGGATACCCTGACTGTCAGGTACGGCGTGTATGGTGAGCAGTGGCAGTGGGGCAGGATTCATACTCTAACCCTTGAACATCCCATGGGAGGGGTTAAGATCCTTGACAGGCTGCTTAAGCTCAACTCAGATACATATGGTGTAGGAGGAAGTTACCACACCGTTGAGCCTTATGCCTTCAGGGATAATTTCAGGGCACATCATGGCGCCTCCGAGAGGCATATATTCAATACTGCTGATTGGGACAAGTCTCTTACGGTCATCCCCACCGGCACCTCAGGCATACCGGGCAGCCCGTTCTATCTCTCGCAGACCGAAACCTACATAAACAACGGGTTTTACAGTGAGCCCTTCTCTGACGCAGCTGTTGAGGCAGCAAAAAAATATGAGATGATCTTCCTTCCGGGAAAATAGCCTGCCGGCACAGGAATTGAATAAAAAAAGGGGTCAGCCCCCTTTTTTTTATACCGTCAGTATCTCTTTTTCCTTGACTTCCATTATCTTGTCGACTCTGGCTATGTGTTTGTCAGTCAGCTCCTGGATGAGCCTGTCGCCGGTTTTCTCCTCGTCTTCCGGAAGACCTTCCTTCAGGAGTGTTTTAAGTTCGTCAAGGAACCATTTGCGGCCTGTGCGGATGCTTATCTTAGCGGTCTCACCCTCCTGTTTCACCTGCTTCACAAGCTGATGTCGCCTCTCTTCCGTCAGGGGAGGTACGTTTATACGGATGACTTCACCATTGTTCATGGGGGTCATGCCGATATTGGCTGCAAGAATGGCTTTTTCGATCACACCGAGCATGTTCTTTTCCCACGGCTGGATGAGTATGCTCTTGGCGTCAGGGGTGTTTATATTTGACACCTGTGCCAGCGGGGTCAAGGTACCGTAATAATCTACATTTATGCCGTCAAGCAGCAGCGGGTTGGCTCTCCCGGCACGAAGGTGGGAGAGTTCGTACTCGAGGTGCCTGATAGCCTTTTCCATCTTATCTTCGGCTTCGTCTCTGATCAGTTCCAGTTCTTCAGTCATATTGTTGTTTTTATTCTGGTGGAAACAAATGTAGAAAAAACTTTTCAGAGAGTAATGACGGTTCCGCACCTCTTACCCTCTGCCACAGCCCTCAGGTTACCCTCCCGGTTCATATCGAACACAATCAGCGGCATGCCGTTCTCGCTGCACATTGCGAAAGCTGTCTGGTCCATTACCCTGAGCTTTTTGTCAATGGCTTCACCGAAGGTGAGAGAATCATATTTCACTGCTGAGTGATCCTTTTCCGGGTCAGCAGTATAGACGCCGTCAACCCTGGTGCCTTTGAGGAGTACGTCGCAGTTCAGCTCCACGGCACGCAGGGCAGCTGCCGTGTCAGTGGTGAAGAAGGGGTTGCCAGTACCTCCGGCCAGGATGGCCACACAGCCGCAGTCAAGTGCCGCTGAAGCCCTGTCCCTGTTATAGAACTCACCCACCGGCTCCATGCGTATAGAGGTGAATACTTTTGCGTTACATCCGGCCCTTGACAGGAAGCTCTCCAGGGCGAGGCTGTTGATCACTGTGGCAAGCATCCCCATCTGGTCACCTTTGACGCGGTCATAGCCTTCGCCGGTGCTTCCCAGTCCGCGAAAGATGTTTCCGCCACCGATTACTATGGCTACCTGGCATCCTGCATCAACTACATCCTTTATCTGCTTTGCGTAGCTGGTAAGCACTTCAGCATCCAGCCCGGTACCATCAGGGCCGCCTGCGGATTCACCGCTGAGTTTCAGAAGTATTCGTTTGTACTTCATTACAATATTCTTTTTAATGACGGAAACGAAATTAGCAAAAAATGTGCCCGGAAGATAGCAGAGGCAATAAAAACAAAGCGGCGCTCCGGGGGATACGCCGCTGTATGTTTGTAATGCAGGAGAACCTTTACTCCTTCTTGTCCAGGGTGTCCGTCCTGAAAATATACCAAATCGGGCAGGTACGGGTCAATGCTGTAACAGCCAGGATAATTGCAAGAATAATGAAAATCAGCCCGGTGATCTTACCTACAAAGAAATAGAGGATTACGAGCAGTGCGGCCAGAACCAGTCTGACAGTCATGTCTGTTTTACCGATGTTCTTTTTCATAAGTCATTAACAGTTTATTGAGACTAAATTAATAATAAAATATTACACCACCGGAAAAATTCATTCAAGCCTGATGGTTAAAAAAGAAAACGGCGTCCGTCAGGGCGTCGTTCCGTTTATTTCAGTCAGCTGCCGGTCAGACATTAAGTGTATAGCGAACGAAGCCGGTTGCCTTGAGGCTCTTGTCATGGCTTTCGAGGTACTGCCTTATGCTGAGCTTGCTGTCCTTTATGAATTCCTGGTTCATAAGAGTACTCTCCTTGAAGAACTTGTTCAGTTTACCCTGGGCAATCTTTTCAAGCATCTCTTCCGGTTTGCCTTCGCGGCGTGCCTGTTCCCTGGCGATGTCAAGCTCCTGGGCAAGAATCTTCTCAGGAACGTCATCCTTATCCACTGAAACAGGGTTCATTGCTGCAACCTGCATGGCAACATCCTTGTAGACCTGAACATCGAGGCCTGCCTTGCTGAAGCCCACCAGTGAGGCAAGCTTGTTTCCCGGGTGGACATATGCCTGTACGGCTGCAGCATTAATGTTGCCGAAGAATGTAAGCTCGAATTTTTCACCGGTGATACCGCTTTTTTCAAGCACGATGTCACTGACCTTTTTGCCGTCGATGAGAGAATTTTTCAATGCCTCAAGGTCAGCCGGGGCTGATTTGAGGGCACCGTCAAGTATCTGGTATCCGAGTGCAATAAAATCAGCATTTTTGGCAACGAAATCAGTCTCGCAGTTCAGTGAGATCATCATTCCGGTTTTGCCGTCAGCTGTTGTTTTAGCCAGAACAACGCCTTCGGTGGCTTCGCGGTCAGCGCGTTTGTTGGCGATAGCCTGACCCCTTTTGCGTATCAGTTCCTGTGCTTTTTCAAAATCTCCTGCTGCCTCTTCAAGGGCTTTCTTGCAGTCCATCATGCCGGCGCCAGTCATTCTTCTCAGTTTGGCGACATCGGCAGCGCTAATATTTGACATCTTGTTAAATCTGTTAAATGGTTGATTTGACTATTCTTCCTCTTCAGTGCTCTCTTCGGCTTCCTCTTCGGGTTTTTCAACTGAAGCCTCCACTGCGTCGTCACTCTTCATAACGGGTTTCTCCTCTTCGTAGTCAGCGGCCCTGAATTTACCTTTGCGTGAGCCTTCCGGCATCTCTTCCCTGTCAGCCTGTGAGCTGTCCTTGTCCTTCTCTGCCTTGCGCTCGTTGAGTCCTTCAGCGATAGCCTGGCACATGACGTCAACCACCAGCGAGATTGACTTGGCGGCGTCATCATTTGCAGGGATTACGAAATCAATATCTGACGGGTCAGAATTGGTGTCAACCATTGCAAACACGGGTATACCGAGTCTTTTTGCCTCATGAACGGCGATATGTTCCTTGGACACGTCAATCACGAAGAGTGCGGAAGGCTGCCTTGTCATGTCGGCTATAGAACCGAGGTTCTTTTCAAGTTTGGCTCTCTGGCGTGTGATCTGCAGCTTTTCCCTCTTGGAGAGGTTGTCAAAGGTGCCGTCTGTTGCCATTTTGTCTATTGAGCCCATCTTTTTGACCGCCTTGCGGATGGTGGGGAAGTTGGTGAGCATTCCACCCGGCCATCTTTCGGTCACATATGGCATATTAACCGATCCTACCTTTTCAGCGACGATATCCTTCGCCTGCTTTTTGGTTGCCACGAAGAGAACCTTGCGGCCTGACTTGGCTATCTGCTTAAGTGCTGATGCAGCCTCGTCTATCTTGATCGTTGTTTTTTCAAGGTCAATGATGTGAATGCCGTTGCGCTCCATGAATATATAGGGAGCCATTGCCGGGTTCCATTTTCTTTTAAGGTGCCCGAAGTGTACACCGGCATCCAGTAATTCTTTGAAATTGGTTCTTGACATTTTGATTGTGTTGTTAAGTTTACGTTCTGTGAAGTCAATTGCAGAGTAGTTCCTGGCGGGAAGTCAATGCAATTTAGATACTAAACCTGCATCTATAATAATTGCTGTTGAACTCCTAACGCTTGCTGAACTGGAATCTCTTACGGGCCTTGGGTCTGCCGGGCTTCTTTCTTTCAACCTCGCGCGGATCACGCGTGGTGAAACCTTCAGCCTTAAGCTTCGACTTGAACTCCGGATCAACCTTGATCAGAGCCCTGGAAATCCCAAGACGAACCGCCTCTGCCTGACCTTTTGATCCACCGCCGTCAAGGGTGACTGTGATGTCAAATTTGTCGGCAACATTAAGAAGGTTAAGGGGCTGGAGGACCACATACTGCAGGATCTCATTAGGGAAATACTGCTTGTACTCCCTGTCATTGATCATGATCTGTCCTTTTCCGTCGTTGAGATATACTCTTGCGACAGCCGCTTTCCTTCTTCCGATAGCGTTGATAACTTCCATGTTTCTTACTTAATGGTTTTTAAATCAATTGATTTGGGTTTCTGAGCCTCGTGTTTGTGTTCGGGGCCTTCATACACATAAAGGTTCTTGAAGATGGCGGCGCCCAGACTGTTTTTCGGAAGCATTCCCTTGACGGCATATTCAATAAGCCGTGTAGGATTCTTCTTCATCAGCACATCAGCCTTGACAATCCTCTGGCCTCCGGGATAACCCGTGTGCCTGATGTACTCCTTGTCAGTCATCTTTGCTCCCGTCAGCGCAACTTTTTCTGCATTGATAACAATTACGTTATCACCACAGTCAACATGAGGTGTGAAGCTTGTCTTGTGCTTCCCCCTCAGCATCAGGGCAACAACAGATGCCAGACGCCCGAGTGTCTGACCTTCCGCATCTACAAGTACCCACTCTTTCTCAACAGTCGCCTTATTGGCTGAAACTGTCTTGTAGCTTAAGGTGTTCACTTTGTACTAAGGTTTTGTTAATTAATGATTTTTTAAAATAAAAACCCCAATTTTGGGGTCTGCAAAAATACAACATATTTTTATTTCGAGCAATATGTTGTACTTTTAATTTCTTTAATATCCGCATGTGCAGCAGAAACACCCACCAGACCGTACATCTGATCTGCCTCCTGTTGGCTGCCTTCCTGATGCCCTTATCTGTCTGGCTTCTCTCCGTGGTATCCATCGTCATGTCTGCCAACTGGCTAATCGGAGGTGAATACCGGCGTAAAATTAATACTTTAAGAACACATCCGGGCATAATGGTACTGCTTGCTCTCTTCGCAATGTACCTGGTGTGGTTGCTGAATACCTCCGATTTCCATGGAGCACTGGCAGAGCTCAGGCTAAAGCTCCCACTGCTTTTCTTCCCTGTTGTGGCAGGCTCCGCTGAAAAGCCGGACCGTTCACTGCTCCGGATGGTCCTGTTCTCTTTCATTGCAGGTTGTCTTTTTGCCACCATTGCCGGGTTTGGCGCACTGACCGGAGTGCTGCCTGCTGAGATACGCTCTTCGCGTGATCTCGCGCTGTTTGTGCCGTCAATCCGGCTCTCGATATTTCTCAGCTTTGCAATCTTTTCCTCCGTCTGGCTGATCATGTCAGATGGCAAAGATGACGGCAGACCTGCATCAGACGGAACTCAGTCACCGTTGTGGTGGCAAAACCTTACAGGATGGCTTATCCCCCTACAGGGCAGTAAGGTCTACGGGGTACTGCTGGCTGCAGCGGCCGCAGCCATGAGCTATTTCCTGTTCAGGCTCTTCTCGGTGACAGGGCTTGTAATATTTGTGTTGTTGCTTTTCCTGACGGGGATTTTCATGGTTACCGCGGGCCGGTGCGTGCGCGCGGGTATAAGCTTCCTTGCTGCGGCCGCGGTAGGAACCGCTGCATTGACCATTTTATCATGCAACGCCTGGAACAGGCTCCATAATCCTGCTGATGCATCTGTGAACAGGGAGCGGCAGCTCACATTGTCGGGCAGAGCATACACTCACTATCCTGAGGAGACGCTCATCGAGAACGGTTACCTCGTCTGGGTAAATGTTTGCGAGGAGGAACTGAGGCAGGAGTGGAACCAAAGGAGCCTAAAGGCTTATGACGGCAGCGATGCAGCAGGCAACGAGCTTCGTGTGACTCTGATAAGATACGTCACTGCCATGGGAATGCCCAAGGACTCGGTTGCAATTGCTGCGCTTTCAGGCAAGGACATATTCAATATTGAGCAGGGATATGCCAACCCCCTTTATGCCAGGAAGGGGAGTCCCATGGCCAGGGCATATGAGATTGCCTGGGAGATTGACCGTGCAGCCGAAGGTGCCAATCCCTCCGGACACTCTCTCACGCAGCGTCCGCAATTCTACCGGGCGGCGGCCGGAATAATCAGCAGGCATCCATGGACAGGAGTGGGAACAGGTGATATAGCCCGCGCCTTCAGTGATGAGTATCAATCAATCTCCACCCCGCTTAAGCCTGAATACCGCCTCAGGGCACATAACCAGTATCTTACCTTCGGAGTGACTTTCGGCATTCCGGGGATGATCGTGGCTGTAGCTCTGATGGTCATGCCATGGCTGATTAGTCGTGGCCGTTTCTCATACCCGTTTCTGATATTCATGACAGTCGTGCTGGTCACAATGTTCAATGATGATACATTCAGTTCGTTTACCGGAGCGGCATTCTTTTCTTATTTTTACACCCTGTTAATTGTCACAAGCGACGGTAATGAGACTCAACAGTGAGGATAAGGAATTTCTTGAACTTGCAATAAAGACGGCAGGAGAGAATATGGAAGATGGCGGCGGGCCATTCGGTGCAATAATTGTAAGAGGCGGAATCATTCTAGCCAGGGCTGGCAACAGGGTGGTTCCCGGACATGACCCGACAGCCCATGCCGAGGTAATGGCGATCAGGATGGCTGCAGATAAGCTGGGCACGCATGACCTGAAAGACTGCACTATTTACGCTTCCTGTGAACCCTGTCCCATGTGCCTCGGCGCGATTTACTGGGCAGGGATAAGGCGCCTTGTTTACGCTTCCGACAGGTTCAGTGCAGCTTCAGCAGGATTCAGTGACAATCACATTTATGAGGAGCTGGCTCTTGACAACGGAAGGAGAAGCATAGAGATGGTCCGCGGACTGAAGGAGGAGGGGGACACTATACTGAAAAGGTGGGCTGAGCTACCTGACAAGATACAGTACTGAGCAGAAGTGATGGATAAGGTTGACAGGGATTTCTATCTTGCAGATGCAGTGACGGTTGCCAGGCAACTGCCTGGTATGGAACTGGTCATGGCATCCGGGGAGATGTGCCGCAGATATGTAATTACAGAGACGGAGGCTTACCTGGGTGACGGAGACAGGGCATGCCATGCCAGCAGGGGAAGAACCCGGAGGACGGAGCCATTGTACCTCGAGGGAGGGCATCTCTATATGTATTTTGTCTACGGGATGCACTGGATGCTGAATGTGGTTACCGGCCCCGCTGAGAATCCCCAGGCCGTTCTTATAAGAGGGGTGTCACAGTACACCGGGCCGGGCCGCGTTACGAAGGGACTGGGAATTGACGGATCATTCAACAGGGAGGATCTGGCCTCGTCAGGCAGGATCTGGATAGAATGCACCGGCTTCCGACCGGAGCTCATTGCCGGGCCGAGGGTGGGAATAGATTATGCCGGCGAGCCATGGGTAAGCAAACCGTGGCGATTCATGATCAGGAACGAAAAAGAAAAGATATGAAAAACGGATTCAGACTGTGGAACAACGTAACTGGTTGGGCAGTGTTTGCCATCTCACTTATCGTCTATCTGCTGACCATAGAACCCACTGTCAGCTTCTGGGACTGTGGGGAGTTTATCCTTTGTTCCTACAGGCTAGAGGTTGGGCATCCGCCCGGGGCACCATTCTTCCTGCTTCTCGGGCGCTTCTTCACCCTCTTCGCCGGAGGCGACACCTCAAAGGTGGCCATGATGGTAAACATATTGTCAGCTTTCGCGAGCGCATTTACAATCCTGTTCCTGTTCTGGACCATCACAAGGATCGTCCGTCTTGCTACCGGTGACGATGAAACAGTAAACGGAGGAAGAGCCATTGCCATACTAGCTGCCGGAACCGTCGGTGCCCTGGCATATGCCTTTTCCGATACCTTCTGGTTCTCAGCGGTGGAGGGCGAAGTCTATGCCACCAGTTCACTGTTCACTGCTGCCGTAGTATGGGCCATGCTCCGGTGGTATGACGAAGCCGATGACCCTCACTCAGGGAGATGGATCATTCTGATAGCATACCTCATGGGTCTTTCCATCGGGGTGCACCTGCTGAACCTGCTGGCCCTGCCGGTGATAGTCCTGCTGTGGTACTTCAGGAAGCACAAGGCATCAACCCGTGGCTTCATCTATACCCTTCTTGCCGGTTTCCTGATCCTCGGCGTGCTCAACTTCGTGCTCGTACCGGGAGTGCCAAAGGTGGCCGGATGGTTTGAACTATTCTTTGTGAACACCCTTGGACTGCCTTACAATACGGGACTTTATATCTACCTGATAATCCTCACCGGCCTGATAGCCGGAGGCATATGGTACTCACTGAAAAAAGGACGCAGGATTCTGAACTTCGTAATGACTGTGGTGGCCGTCCTGATACTTGGATACTCATCGTTTGCGCTGATTATCATAAGAGCTAATGCCCACCCGCCTATGAACCAGAATGACCCGTCAGATGTCTTTTCTTTCATCTATTACATTAACAGGTCACAGTACCCGCATGCTCCATTTCTTTACGGCAACTACTACTCAGCCCCGGTGACGGGACTGGAAAAGAAGGTGGGCGGTTACAACAAGAAGGATGGCAGGTATGAGCCTTATTATACAACCGAATATACGTATGACAAGCGTTTCATGACCATCTTCCCGCGTATGTACAGCAGTGATCCGGGTCATATCCGCGAGTATGAATACTGGGGAAAGGTAAAAGGAAGAAAGGTCACAGTCAGGTCAGGCCAGGGCACTGAACAGGTAATTCTTCCCACCTTCGGGGAGAACTTACGGTTCTTCTTCAGGTACCAGGTGGGAGTGATGTACATGAGGTATTTCATGTGGAATTTCTCAGGACGCCAGAATGATATCCAGGGTAACGGCAACGTCTTGGACGGGAACTGGATATCTGGTATTCCGTTCATTGACAATCCGCGTCTCGGCGACCAGTCGCTGCTTCCGGAGGAGAACCGCAACAACCCTGCCCGGAATGCTTATTTCCTGCTTCCGTTGCTGGCAGGGCTGGCGGGTATATACTGGCAGTACAGGCGTGACGGCAAGGGGCTGTCACTGGTGGTTCTTCTGTTCCTGATGACGGGACTTGCCATTGTAACGTACCTTAACCAGTACCCGAGTCAGCCCCGCGAGAGGGATTATGCCTATGCAGGTTCATTTTACGCCTTTACTATCTGGATAGGGATGAGCGTCATGCTGCTCTATGACCTTCTGAGAAAGGCAATCAGGGATTATCCTGCAGCCATTCTTCCGTCGGCCGTGATGCTGGCAGCCATTCCGCTGCTAATGATCATCCGGAATTATGATGACCATGACAGGTCAGACAGGTATACTGCCAGGGATATTGCATCGAATTATCTTGCATCGGTTGATGAGAATGCAGTGCTGCTTACCTATGGCGATAATGACTCGTTCCCGCTCTGGTACATCCAGGATGTGGAGGGCTTCCGCACAGATGTTCGTGTCGCAAACCTGAGTTACCTGCAGAGCGGATTTTATATCGAAACTATGAGCCGGAAGGCTTTTGAATCAGATGCATTGCCTTTCACCCTTCCGGTTGAAAAGTATATTGAGGGTGAGCGGGTTCAGCTGCCCGTAGAGGATCTTATCAAAGAGCCCACGCCAATCCGCAAGGTTATGGAGTTTGTCGGATCAGATGATCCGAAGGCCAGGGTAGATCTCTCAGGCCGCGGTGATTTCTTCAATTTCATTCCTGTCAGGGAATTCATAGTTGACGTTGACTCGGCACATGTAATTGCAACGGGAGCCGTACGCCCGTATCATGCTGACAGGATGTTGAAGCCCATGATATGGAGATTCAGCAACAAGATGGCCATCAAGGATGACCTGGCAGTCATGGATTTCATCGCCGGTAACAACTGGGAACGTCCGCTATATTACTCTGTGACAGTCCCAGCCTCCACCTATATAGGTCTTGAGCAGTACTTCATCCTTGAGGGAATGGCCTTCCGGGTCAGCCCCATACGGATAGATAAGCCGGGTCAGGGAGAGTCAGGCATGGTTGATACCCGGGAGATGTATGAAAACATGATGAATAACTTTCGCTGGGGGAATGCCGAAAAGGAGGGTGTCTACCTTGATGAGAACAACCGCCGTATGTTTGACGTTTTCAGGCGTCAGTTCGCCAAGCTGGCGATTGCGCTTGTGGCAGAGGGTGACACGGTGAGGGCTGTAGCTGCAATTCAGAAGGGCCTGAGCATTGTTCCGCCTGAAAAAATGCCTTATGACTATTTCAGCGCTGACCTGGGAAATGCCCTGGCCATGGCTGGCAGGAAAGAGGATGCAGAAAAGCTCTTCACTGAAATTGTTGACAACTCGGTTTCTGTTCTGAGCTTTATTTCCTCTCTGCCTGACGAGAAAAGCTACGGCATCGAGTACAACGCTTCTGTATCACTGCAGGCGCTTCTTGATGTCTACAGGCTTGCGTCCGGGCATGGCATGACCGACCTGGCAGCCAGGGCTTCAGGAGAGCTTAACAGGTACTACGGAGAAATGCCTGAAAGATGATCAGGAACTACTGCAGGCCATTTCCTGCCTTTATCATTTATCCTGATGCCATTTACAGCATAAAAGGCAGGGGCAGGAGGCTATACCTGACCTTTGATGACGGTCCTGATCCTGAATCCACACCCCGTATCCTCGACATACTGCATTCCCATGGTGCAAAAGCGACCTTCTTCTGTACGGGAACCAGGGTCCTTTCTGCTCCGGGCTTGTTAGCCAGGATTGCATCAGAGGGCCATACAGTGGGCAATCACGGCTTCAGTCATCTCAACGGACTGAAGACGCCGGTCAGGACATACTGTGCTGATGTATTCAGGGGGAGGGATATCACATGCAGTAATCTTTTCAGGCCTCCCTATGGCAGGATCCGCGTTAGACAATACAGGATACTGGAGAGGAGCATGCAGATCGTCTTCTGGGGCCTGATGCCGTATGACTTTGATCAGGGCCTCGCGGCAGATGAGTCTTATGCCATTCTGACGCACAGGTTAAAAGCCGGTTCTGTCATTGTGTTGCATGACAAACCATCGAGTACTGCACTGCAATATCTCGACAGGTTTCTGAAAAAAGCCATTGATGATGGCTGGTCATTCGGATTGGTGGATGATTCTTTAACATTGACCTGAGTAATTTCATCCTAAATGCTATTTTTGAAAGGGAAGGAGACCTGTACTATGAATATTCTTATCCTGGGATCAGGAGGGCGTGAACATGCTATCACATGGAAACTGGCACAAAGCAGCAGACCGCTGAAGCTCTTTGTTGCACCGGGTAATCCCGGCACAGCTGAAGCAGCCGTGAACCTTCCGGTTGATCCGCTTGATTTCGAAGCAGTTCGTGAAGCCATAATTGCCAATGCCATCAATATGGTGGTTGTTGGCCCGGAGGCTCCTCTGGCAGAGGGGATTGCTGACTTCATTTTGAATGACAGTGCCCTTGCCGGTGTGGAGGTGATTGGTCCGTGCCGTGCCGGTGCAATGCTCGAGGGAAGCAAGGATTTTGCCAAGGGTTTTATGAAGAGACACGGAATTCCTACAGCAGCATACGGTACCTTCACCCATGAGACCGTTGATGATGCAATAAACTTCATCCGTAGTATGAGGCCTCCTTATGTGCTTAAGGCTGACGGTCTGGCTGCAGGCAAGGGAGTACTGATCATGAATGACTTTGACGAGGCGGTCAGCGAGCTGAGGGCGATGCTCGGAGGAAGGTTCGGGGCTGCTGGCAGCAAGGTTGTAATAGAAGAATACCTCAGGGGAATAGAGATGTCTGCTTTCGTGATCACTGACGGCATCTCGTACCGCATTCTGCCTGAAGCGAAGGATTACAAGCGCATCGGCGAAGGTGACACGGGAAAGAACACAGGAGGCATGGGAGCAGTGTCACCTGTACCTTTTGCCACCCCCTTGTTCCTTGATAAGGTGGAGGAGCGGATAATTAAACCCACGGTGGAAGGACTTAAAAAGGAAGGGATTGATTACCGGGGATTCATTTTCTTCGGGCTGATGAATTCAGGGGGTGATCCTTATGTGATTGAATATAATGCCCGTCTTGGTGATCCAGAGACCGAGGTGATCATGCCACGGATAGGAAGCGATCTGTATGACCTTTTTGAAGGGGTTGCCCGGCGTGATCTCGCATCGCGCAAAATCATAATCCTTCCTGATACCGCAGTGACGGTAATGATGGTATCAGGAGGTTACCCTGACAGTTATAGTAAGGGCTTTCCTGTTTCAGGCGTAGAGAAGGTCAGTGAGAGCATTCTCTTCCATGCAGGTACCACAATGAAGGATGGCCGTCTGGTCACCTCGGGGGGCAGGGTGATAGCGGTCACCTCGATGGGGTCAACGATGCAGAGAGCCCTGGACAGGAGTTATTCGTCAGTCAGGGAAATCACCTTCAACGGCATGAATTACAGGAAGGATATTGGTTCTGATCTCAAAAACCAGATAGGATGATCAGGTTCTTCAGGGGATCAGGAGCCGGTCCGGTAATGTTAATGTTACTGGCAACACTTGGATTATGGAGTGAACATCTGATCTCTCCTCCCGACCTGGAGAATCTCACAGGCCTGGAACCTATGCCTCTGTGGGGTTTAATCATAAAGCTCTTTTCCGGATCACCCCTGGCGGCAGTGATCTTTTCCCTGGTGCTTGTGCTGGCTGTGGCCACCGTAATGGTAAGATTCAACACAGAGATCTTCTTCATTCCGCGCCGGACCTATCTGCCTGCCCTTCTGTACATTCTTCTCTACTCTGTTTTTCCTGGAGAAATGATCCTGAATCCGGTACTGCCTGCTTCACTGCTCATTATGGCGGCAATCTGGCGTATGTTATCATCATACCGTCTGAACGGCTTGTCATTCAACTTTTTCGATGCTGCACTGATGATATCTTCAGCGGGTCTGTTATATGCGGGATCAATGTGGTTTCTTGTCGTTGTATTCATAGGGGCCCTGGTACTCCGAAGCCCGGATACCCGTGAACTGACCCTTGCACTGACGGGAGCATTGTTGCCGTGGATAGTGATGTATGCTGTCTGGTATGTTACCGGATCAAATCCCGGGGAGCTGACCGGCATTATCCTCCACAATCTGTTTGACCAGACATCATCCGTATACCTGAGTCGTACTCTTGTTATGCTTCTTGTTGTGGCGGGCCTGAATTTCCTCCCTTCACTGCTTTACCTTGCACGCGAGATGCCGACCTACAAGATCAGGTCACGCAAGACGTGGGAGATCATGATCTGGTTGATGGTGATAAGTACTGCAGCATTGATTTTCGTGCCTGCCGTATCAACAGAATTAACAGCTGTCGCAGCTATACCCGTTTCCTTCGTAATGGCCAACTTTATGGTCTTCACCCGGAGGGTGGTCACGGCAGAGTTACTGTTCTGGCTGATGGTGATTATGCTTGTGGTGTCAAGGATATGGCCCTACTGATCACCTGATCATACAGACCACTCCCACACCGGAGCCCTGTTTTCCGTCAATAAAGCTGTACCATATGGTATAAAGGCCCGTCTTATTGCAGAAAAAATCCACCGAGCTGTATTTCTTGCCGGATGAACTGTTGTATGATGAGATGATCTCCTTCCCCTGATCGTAAAGTGTTATGAAAAGTTCGCCCCCGGATCCCGGGGTATCACAGACAGAGAACCTGTATTTCATGTTCCTCATCAGGTATATGTTTGCCTTGTAGACCGGAACAGCTGCATCAGGGGCAGCTTTCGGGAGCTGTACCCTGAAATCCTTGAGATAGGTTGTGTTTTCACCGGCGGAAATCACACAGCTGCTGACAACGTCATCCGAAGCGGGCTGTCCGGCTGCCGCAAGGGGCAGAAAGACCAGGGCTATTGTCAGAATGATAAGGCTGTTTCTCATCTTAATTGCCGGATATTAATTTATTTCTGACTTCTTTTGACAATCCTGCAATTTCAGACAGTTGGTCATCAGTCATCTCCACTATACTCTCCTCATGCTGTACCACCACAAGCCGTCCGTTCTCTTCCTTAGTATCCGGCTCACCAAGCCTGTAAGAGACTTTAACGTCAGCATATTTTGTACTTATCTGTTCCATCATGCCATATAGTGATCCGTACTCTTCACTGCTTCCACGGTAAGGGCGGAGCAGCATTAGCAGGTCACCCAGTATAATCTTCTGTTCACCTATCCGGTCGCGGAGTATTTCATCGTCATGGCTCAGCGCAACCTGGGTTGCGAGGTACTGTCCCTCGATCCATACCCCCGTAATCATAAGGGCAGAAATGGAGCCCTGGTCATTATCCCTGAGGTACCTGTCGATCTGGTTATATGAGTTCACCGAGAGAAATAACAGGGAATCGGTATCGGATTTGCTTGCTGATAGTCTCTTGAGTGTTTCGAAGTCGAAATACTGGCCCACGCGCAGCCCGTCAGCCAGACGTTTTATTACTGAAAGCAGGTCAACGGAATTGCCTGTTTTACCGTAAATGTTGAGATATCCCAGGTCACTTCCGTAGATACCGAGCATCACTGCTTTCCGGAAGTTGGTTGTCAGCCTGTCAGCTCCCTGGACGGGCGCCAGGTAACCGGCGGTGAAGGGTACCTGCATCGACTGAAGGATGGATGCTATCTCAACCGGGGATGCGATGTTCTGAATAATGTCTGCCACAGCTTCCTCGCTCAGTTTTTCAGCCTCAGCGGCCGGCACCGAGTCAGCGACAGGAAAAGTCGGCCCGCCCGGGCGTATGTTGGTGTTCCTGCATGAGCAAAAGCTCAACAGCAGGATCACTGCCGCAAATTTTGTTATTGTCCCTGTCATCAGGCGTAGATATTTATTGCAAACTCATTGAAAACTTTCAGGTCCGGTTACACTTCTTAAAGTAAGAGTTGAATGAATTCATCTGTGCTCTGATGTTTAAGCTTTTTGTGAGGAAACAGAGACAAAATCACGTTCACCCTGAGTATTCTTCCGTCCTGCCTGACAATCAGGGCAAACAACTCCATCATTGCCTGCAGGATCTCTTCACTCATCTTTCCAGGTCAGGTTTTCGGGAATGGCTGCCAAGTTAATAAAATCAGGTAGAAAATTTGATTATAAATGTGGACTAATCGTTAATGATGGATGTCCTTAATATTTATTACCTAATTTTATAAACATGGACCTGCCGGCCCTGCTGAAAACGTACTGAACAGCATAATATTACTAACCCTAATCAACAACTCTATGACAAAATCAAATGATGCATTCAGAAAATCCTCCGGTTGCAGTAAATGTGGCCAGAGGGCTTTGCTGATCCTTGTCATGACGGCATTGTCACTGTCGGCCTTCTCCCAGAACATCACGGTAAAGGGCAGGGTCACTGATGCCGTGACGGGAGAGGCTATGATCGGCCTGAACGTAATCATCAGGGGTACAACCCGCGGGGTGGCCACTGATATGAATGGCAACTATACCCTGCCTGACTGTCCGCCGGATGCCACCCTGATGTTCTCCTACGTCGGGTATAATCCGGTTGAAGAATCCGTTAACGGGCGGACAACAGTCGATGTCACAATTGCTCCCTCAAGCAGCATGCTGGAGGATGTGGTTGTCATCGGTTACGGAACTGTAAGAAAGAGGGATGTGACCGGCTCGGTTGTGTCGGTACAGGGTGAGGAACTTGCCAGAGTGCCGGTCTCAACCGCTGCCGAAGCACTTACCGGCAAGATGGCAGGAGTTCAGATTGTCACGACCGAAGGCTCTCCTGACGCCGAGATCAACATCCGTGTCAGGGGGGGCGGATCTATCACCCAGAGCAACTCACCGCTTTTTATCGTTGACGGTTTCCCTGTAAACAGCATTACTGATATACCGCCATCAACGATCCAGTCGATTGACGTGCTCAAGGATGCCTCATCAACAGCCATTTACGGAGCCCGCGGCGCCAACGGGGTTATTATAATCACAACCAGGGGAGGCGAAGAGGGCAAGCCAAGGGTGAGTTACAATGCATACTACGGCTTCAAGAAGGTGGCCAGCCATCTTAATTCAATTTCAGTAGAAGACTATATGAAATGGCAGTATGAATATGCCCTGCTTGATGACAACCTTTCCAGATATGAGCAGTATTTTGGCAACTATCAGGATATTGACCTCTATGCCGGTCAGCCTTCAACAGACTGGTTTAACCAGGTTTTCGGGCATATCGGCAAGGTATTCAACCATGACCTGACCGTCTCTGGGGGCAGTGACAGGTTCAGGTATTCCGTATCCTATGCCGGGATCAGGAGCAGTGAAATCATGCTTGCTTCAGAATACAGGCGTGACAACCTGTCCCTCAAGCTTGATCACAAGGCAAGTGACAGGGTTGACCTCTCATTCTCTGTCAGGTATTCAGACATGGAAATCCTGGGTGCCGGTGCAACTGACCAGGGAGGAGCCACACCCAATGATGCAAGGGTCAAGCAGACCATGCTCTTCGTACCCATACCGTTCAACTCGGTGGGTGATTTTGATGACACCGATCTGTCAGCCAGCATGACCAACCCGCTTGACAACGTAAGGGATAATGACCGGCAGCAGCTCAGGAAGAGGTTCAACCTTGGCGGCAGTTTCGCATGGGAGATATTTGACGGCCTTGTGTTCCGTACAGAGGCAGGCCTTGACAGCTATGTCAACAATGACGATCGGTTCTACGGGCTCACAACCTATTATGTCAGGAACACCCCTACAGCTGATTATCAGAACAAGCCCGCGCTTGAGGCATATGAAAGAAAGGGTAACGGCATCAGGAGCACCAATACCTTCAATTATGACTTTGCAAATCTGTTCGGTGATTCCGGCCATTCGCTCAAACTGCTTGCAGGCCAGGAGGTTCTGATAATGAAGACTAATACGATGTTTAACCAGGTATGGGGTTTCCCCGACTTTTTCACGGGCCCCGAAGCATACAAGCTGGTCAGCCAGGGATTTTCAAACAGCTACACCAATACCTTCAATCCTGATGACAAGCTGCTTTCCTTCTTCGGAAGGGTGATGTATGACTACAAGGGGAGATACCTTGTATCAGCAACCTACAGGGCTGACGGCTCAAGTAAATTCTCTGCGGCCAACCGCTGGGGCTACTTCCCGTCAGCTGCAATAGCATGGAGGATCTCCGAAGAGAATTTCATGAAGGGCATCTCCGGCACCCTGAATAACCTGAAGCTGAGGTTCAGTTACGGAACTGCAGGTAACAACAACATTCCGGCCAACCAGATAGCGCAGATATTCGAAGCCCGGACGACCTCATGGATAAACGGATTCTCATCATTCTGGGCTCCCTCCGTAACCATGGCCAATCCTGATCTGAAGTGGGAGACAACATTTACCAGGAACCTGGGACTTGACTTCGGGCTGTTCGATAACCGTATAAACGGAAGCATTGAGCTCTATCGCAACAACACCAGGGACCTTCTGATTGAGTTCCCGGTATCGGGTACAGGCTACAACACCCAGTACAGGAATATGGGTGAAACTGAAAACAAGGGGCTTGAGGTTGAACTTAATGTCATAGCTCTGAGTGAGAAGAAATATGGTCTGAGCTTCGGGTTCAACATAGGGTTCAACAAGAACAAGATCCTGTCGCTTGGCGTCATGAACGACTTCGGCCAGAACACAAGCTGGGCATCCACCGAGATCGGGAATGACTACTGGATAGCCCTTGGCGGATCGGTCGGGCAGATGTACGGCTATCTCAACGATGGCCGTTATGAGGTGACAGACTTCAGTGGTTATGATGCTGAAGAGGAGGAATGGGTACTTAAAGAAGGTGTGGTTGACTGTTCGAACGTGGTCGGAACCCTTCGCCCGGGCAGCCTTAAGCTGAAGGACCTTTCCGGAGACAAGACTGTAACTGTGGCTGACGGCACGGTGATTGGAAATGCCAATCCGAAACATACCGGCGGATTTAATATCGAGGGTTACTTCTACGGTTTTGACGTTGCCGCACTCTTCAACTGGAGCGTTGGAAACGATATTTACAACGCAAACAAGATTGAGTACACAACATCAAGATATCCGTTCCGCAACATGATTGACGTCATGGCCGAAGGAAAGAGATGGACCAATCTTGACCCGGCCACCGGGGAGCTTGTCAATGACCCGGCCACACTGGCGTCAATGA